>JACCDO011577759.1_pt1 | contig 64062 bp, 61 predicted proteins | sample 7446101 | NCBI WGS metagenome assembly JACCDO01 (sample SAMN15323440, study PRJNA562643) | freshwater metagenome | isolation source: river surface water | place: USA:Blue River Watershed | collected 2017-08-16 | reverse complement strand
GCACTTAGTGGACCAAACCTATCTGCTCAACAAGTTGCAGCACAAGCTGCACTTAGTGGATCAAACCTATCTGCTCAACAACTTGGAGCACAGGCTGCACTTAGTGGACCAAACCTATCTGCTCAACAACTTGGAGCACAAGCTGCACTTAGTGGACCAAACCTATCTGCATCTGCTCAACAACTTGGAGCACAGGCTGCACTTAGTGGGCCAAACCTATCTGCTCAACAAGTTGGAGCACAGGCTGCACTTAGTGGGCCAAACCTATCTGCTCAACAACTTGGAGCACAGGCTGCACTTAGTGGACCAAACCTATCTGCTCAACAACTTGGACCACAGGCTGCACTTAGTGCACCAAAGCTGTACGCTAACCAACAATTAGTTCGAGCAAGTATAAAATTTATGTTGATGAATGGAAGTTTAGATGTTGGAAGATTCACGATAAATCCACAACGAATTTTACTTATGAATCTGTATTTGAATGTTATCTTTAAAACTGTTATTTCAAACTATATACGAAAACAAAAATATGATGCATTAAAAATGAAAAATAAACCACCGTATACCCCATTAATAATTCAAGAAACATTTATGATATCCTACCCTCAAGTATACGAATTACAAGTATATCCAAAAACAAATTTTAACGATATTGATGTAATTAATAAATTAAACGAAATCCTCGAAACAAAACTTGAAACCACATTTGCAACAAGTTCGGGCGGTTCCTCAAATAAATATAAAAAATATAAACTATTAAATGATATCATATTTAAAGATGTTAAAAATACGAAACATATAAAAAAACAAAAAACACTCAAAAAAAAAATTCGAAAGATGAAAAATAAACGCGAATTGGAAAATAAAATAAATGCCAAAATAAAAAAATATATAAAAAAATATCTTGAGAAGAAAGAAAAACAACTCGAAGATTTAGAGATCAAAATTATAAACGCAAAAACAAAATTGTACTATCATTCACATTCAGAATTTAATCAAAGAGAAAATAAAATTAAAATTAAAAATAACTTAAACAAAAAAATAAATAAAAAAATAAACAATTTTAATATGAATAAAATCAAAATAAATAAAGTAAAGAAAAATAATACACGTAAAAATTACTGAATAAAAAATAAAATTTATTTAAGGAATATTTAACCTATCATTTAATTAAAAAAAAATAATATATTAATAATGTAATAAACACTATTAATCTGTTTTAATATTTTTTTAAAATGCCATATTCTAGAAAACAAAAAAGTCAAAGTCGTCATCGTCGTAGAACGTATAAACGAAGTTACTCGCGTTCTAAACAAAAAGGTGGTGCAATTATTAGCCCGGCAGTATACTCGAATTCTAACAATGCTCACTTTTCAGGAATTGGGTTCACAGATCCAACCGGCGCCGTAACTGGATGCACAGGCGGAGGTGCTGGAAACATTTATACCACTATCGGTGGAATCAAAACACCCATCACTATGAAAGGAGGGCGTAGGTATAACAGGTCATGTGCGAAATGTAGTCGGCGCAAGTGTGTATGCAACAAAATGAAGCGAGCACAACGTGGAGGAAACACGAACGGATATTCAATTGGCGGCGTTCATTTAAAACCAAGTTTAAGCGGTATTGCCAATAATTATCACACTCCATTTGATTCATGCAAAGGATGATAATTTAATTCATTCTTCTTCTTCTTCTGTTTAATTTTTTTTATAGAAAACACGTACCATTCAGTAATGGTTGTTTCCTATTTATCGCCAATTCTAATTGTATTTTAGGAACAGTGTTATCAACATCATCATCATCATCATCATGATTCATGCGTGACTTATTTGTTTTCGGATTATACGCCGTCAACCAACACCCATGTTTTTCGTCGCTTTCGTACAAGCCATTTTCCGTAACAATGATTTTATAATTCTGTTTTTTATAATACACCTTTCTTTTTTGCCACTGATTAATAAACAAATCGTGCGCATCAATAATATCAATGACGACCGGAGTTGTATGTTTTGCGCGTAAAATTCGTCCAACCGACTGACACACATCCGTTTTTGGTGTCGCCATAATGAGCGTTGTCAGCGTTTTAATATCTAATCCTTCCGACGCCATGGCATACGTTGCTATAATAATCTTTTTAGATTCGCTCGCCTTTAGTTCCGTTTCTTTCATTCCACCAAGGTAGTATCCGACAGTTGCAACCTTTTTATGTTCTATTGCTTTGAATAAATACTGAATAAGCGTTTTATTGTGCGCTAAAATCATGATTTGTTGTTCCGGATTATGCTGCAGCTCTTTTACTACAACATCCACAATGAATTCGCTGCGCCGGTTATAATTGCACAGCTTTGAAATCATGGTGCTGAATTTTGGGTTTCCGCGATAATCATATTCGACTTCATTAAACTCGTCATCATTTACCACATATTTTATACCCTTTATAAGAACACAGTGCTCCGAATCCGCCTTTTCTTTATGAATAACGTCTCCCAAAAACATTTTAAACACTTTTGAAAGCCCGTCTTTGCGCTGCATGGTTCCAGAAAGTCCGAGTGTGTATGTCGTCATCAGTTTCATCATGCAGCGACTAAACACTTCCGCACCCATGTGATGACAGTTGCTTACAACAATGCCGCCATTATCGCAATCCGATGAGCAGTTTGCTACTACAAAGTTATGATTGTCTTCAACTTCAATGTCATATACGCTGTTACTCTCACAATCATTTTTTTCGTATTCTATGGACGTTATAGCAATTGTTCCCCATTTTTCAAACACAACATTCCAACTGTATTTCATATCGTAATATTCATTGTAAAAATCAAGTTTATAGCGCATTTCTTCGTGTATATATTTCTTTATTTTTTCCATTAGCTTTAGCGAATTATCCTTGTCAAATATTAATTGAAATCCTAATTCACACCTTTCAACTATACATAAAACATCAAATTTGATTGCAAACATGATTGCCATTTTTCTATGACTTTCATAGTCAAAATAATGGGTGCGAAAATACACGAAATCAACACCACCACTTTTATTTTTATTTACGGTTGCGCTATCCATAAACCAAACCGCCAGTCCTCGTTCATCCAATTTTTCTATAATTTCAGCACACTTTTCATTTTTGTAAGTACCACAAGTCAAATCAATATCCAAATCGAATGCCGCAGTTTCAATACAGATTGCATCGCGTTCGTCTTCAAACCGCATGACTTGAATTCCAAACATACCAATTTTCCACCGAAAGTAATCCCACTCAGACTGGCATTGAACAGGGTTGTCACTATTATTTTGGTGAAACCATTTTATCTTATATCGTTTCAAACCTATTTTATGAAATAGACCATTTCCAAAATATGAACCATACACGATTTGCAACTGGTCTTCATTTAATGCAGGCACGATATCTTTATCTTTACAATTTGTCTCACACTTGCACAACAATAGATCTCCGCATTTTAATTCACGTGCTTCCACATAACCTTTATGCGCTGTTAAGATTTTATGTTCTGGAGTACATCGAATCACTCTTTCGAATGCCGCCTTTATTTTAACAAGATCACCTCTTATTTTTTTCCATGCATGTGTCAATTTTTTGTACTCAAAACCCTTTGTATTTTGATTGAAACTCAAAATATCCGGTAAATAGTGGATATTCTTGTTCCATAAGTCATACAATTTACCAATGGCTTGTGTACCGCAAGAGGTATGAAGATAAGTGTCGTATGGGAAACACTCATCGAATACAGTGAGTCCAAATGACTCGAACGCGTTTTGAGGATATTCTTTCATTGACAGTGACTGCACCATTCCAATGACAATATCTTTATTCTCAATATCGAATATTTGACCTTGAATTGTACCCACTTTGGCACCCGGCAAGAATTGCTCAATTCGTTCCTTCCACTGATTTGTAAGGAAACTTTTGTGGACCACCACCAGCGTTTTTACCGAAAGTTGTTCAATGATTTTTAAAGCCATTACTGTCTTCCCTTTCCCCGGATCCACGTCTAAAAGTCCGCCTCCGCCACACGTGTGAGTTGTTGCTGCTTTCAAATATTTGTCCACAATAACATTCTGGTATTCCCTGAGATCACCTGCAAATTTCAAGGCGATTTTATGACCCTGTGCTATTTTATTTTCAATACTTGACCCATAGCGTTCCATTCCAAAATAACGCGGAACATATAACTTAAGCGGCGACTCACGATACACAGGAAACGGCGCAGGTTGAACCGGTGATTTTGGAATATGTGCATTCACCATGAGTTCCTTTCTTATCGCGTGTTGCTCTTCCACGGAAAGTGTTTCTTTAAATATGGAGTATCCCTGATATCCCAAGTATGCTTTTATTAAACCATTATGTTGTTGTTGAAGTTGTGACTGTTCGCATTTTTTTTTCATTTAAATTACTTTTGTAATATATGATTATGATTCTTATTGAATTTATAAAAAATGTTTCAATTTTTTATAAAAATGTGTGTAAAAAATAACTTAATTAAATATAAAATGTATTTTACCGCTGCACTCTTATCGCATTTGTCGTTTGTTTGATTTACGCCCATTTTTTCTTTTCTTCGAAATACTTTTCCTTTTTTTAATTATACTGCGTCTTTGTTTTTTTCCACCAACTTTGTGTAGTAGATAATCCAAAATATTATTACCAAATTCAATAACCGTTACCTGTACTGGATCAGTTGCAGCATACTTTGCTTGATATCTAGCATACATTCCAGGAGCATCCATATTTGCGGGAGTTAAATGTCGTAAAATGTTTTCACCTCCAGCACCAAACGTATCAATTATTTTTTGGCGCAAACTATCATCAGTTGCGCCAGGACCAGTACGACCAACAATAAAGGGAACGGGAAGAGGAGGAAATGGACCTCCAGGACGTAATATTTTTCGAAAAGCTTCACGAAACGCATTTGAAGCTGCAACTGCAACTAAGGCCATCGCATTTGGAACAACATTGAACGCTTCATTAATTTCATCACGAATAAGATAATGTTGTTCTAAGTATGCAATTGTTCCTTGAGGATTCATAGCATACAAATTATTATAAGCTTCTAATAAAAGTGTTTGACATTCGGATTTTCTCGCATTATAACTATTATCATTGTATTCTCTAGATAACCTGGTAGCAGCACGAATAATGTCTGATAACATTTCCATTAAAATTAATTTTCCTTGATATCTCGGCAAATCTGCATATAAGTCGTTAATTCGACCTATTAATTGAGCCATTTCTAAAAAAACAGTAATAAAATAAATGAATATTGATGTTTATATATATATATTATAAAATTAAAATAATTATTATAATTAAATAAATCTTTTCTTTAAAAATATATATATATATATAATAATTATTATTATACATTTAAAAATATCCTTATCCCTAAACAAAAAATACAAATGGAAACATTTAGAACATTAACGCGCAAAGACAACCAAAGTGAACTACTTTTACTCATTCTCTTTATTATTTACATTTTATTCAACATTCGAACACCTTACTTCCTCGCATCCTTTGTGGATACTATAGGCGGTTACCTCGTTGTTGCCGGCCTCTTCATTCTTCTATGCAAATCCGTGAAAATTTGGCTTGTCGCCGCACTGGGAGCTGTCGCTTTGATCATTTTCATTCAGCGTTCTCGTGTCAGCACCGGAACCGCCGGAATGAGCTTATTTTTGCCGAGCGAAGTTAAAAAATCAGAATATTTCTCTGGATTAATGAGCAGCGATACACCTGTAACCCTTGAAGAAGAAGTTGTGCATAAAATGGCTCCGTTTCAAGACAGTATTTCAGCGCAAGGTTCGTACAGGCCTGTTTTAAATGACACGCATGATGCTGTAAGAATTTAGAAAATAATTTTTTTTTATATATTTTTTTATTTAAATAATATAATGTTGATGTTGATCAAAACGTTAAGTTAAGTAAATAAAATGTAAAAAATATAAAAAATTATAATGAAGAAAATAAAAATTGAAAATCTTTTTTATTTTTATTTTTAATGTAGAGTTCGTTTCAATTATTCGTTTTTCCATCCAATTATTTTTCAAAAATGCAAATGCACAAAAGATCGGTTGCGAGTGAAGTCACTGTGCACTTCAATTTCGGGTTTTCCGGATTCAATATGGATTCGAGCAGTATTTCTCAATACGCGTTAACCGACCTCCTTTCTCATCTTCAAAATTCTGTCACAGTTCACGCATTCAATCGAGAAGTTTCATCGAAAAACCTTTCAGTTTCGAAATTAGAGATTGATGAAATTGTATTCGTCACTCCTCAACCGGATACAAAGTTCCGTTTCAAAATCACATTCAAATTATTTCACACCTCATCAACTGTCACAAGTTCGGCATTCGAAGAAATTGACAAAACCACAAAAAAAATGTTCGAAAAAATCACAAAAAAAACAATTGAGCCTGAGTTTGAAACTTCGCCATGTTTTGTAAAACCCGATTTTCACGCAAAATGCATACGACAACACGTTTGCGGCATCGTGGCACTTCAACATGTTTAGCATACATGAAAAAATGAAAAAAAAAGAAGAAAAAAAAACAAAAAGGTAAAAAATAAAAAACACAACCAAAAATATTTTTTTAGTTCAATATTTTACCTACAAGTTTTAGCGCCATATAGGAAAGCCCAACTCCAATCATAACATTCAAATACGGATTGTGCATTAAATTGTCCATGCTTAATGCGCCAATATCAACACTCATTGACGGCGGCGGCGTCTGATATAAAATTTCTCCATCTTCACCTGTAGGGTTGCATTCAATATAGATTTCATCTCGATTTCCATTAGAACCTGGTTTCACATTTGGCCCCGACGAATTGTAATAATAGTCACTCCTTGATACCGCTTTAATTCCACTCGGCTGTATTAGTCCCGTAAGCGTTTTCAGCGTATCACTACCAATTGTAACTGGACTCTTTGTTTTATCAAATACTACAAAGCTATACTGTCCGTCGCACGGCGAAAAGGGTGCGCCGCCCATATAAAAATAATAAGGAGAACTCGGTATAAAATTTTCCATGTTATAATTTTGTACATTGATTAGTTGACTGTCATTTGTTTTCGTCTTGTCCACGGTGGAAGAAAATTTACCGATAATGTCATTCAATACAGTAGCTGAAGTCGTTGACGCAGCATTCGACTGAACGAGAGGAATGGAAACAATTAGTTTTTTACCGGCACCGTCATGAATAATAAGCATTTCGGCATCGGCCAAACCTCCGTTGTATGCGTGAATGGACGGCGCATAAATGTTGACCTCACGAACGTTGTATCCTTCATTATTGAATGTGACTGCTGCGCTAGTCGTCGCATCATAACTCAATTTAATATGATCTGGAAAATAGGTTGCCGTGCATGCGCTGTCTTTATATTGATGCATATAAGAACAAAATACTTGACAGCTTAGCACATTCGCAGTAGTTGATATATTAATGGGAGAATCAGAATTTGGACAGCTCATTTATCCAATTAACTTGAACTTATTTATATATAACTTAGTATAATACTATATTTTATTTTTATTTATTTATAGTAATAATATCATTATTATTATTATCATTATTATTATTATTATTATTTATATTATTTATATTATTTAAAAAATAGATTTCGATTATATACATGTCATTCGACGATTCTGCATCTAAATTATTATCCCAGACAAATCAACTTCTTAAAAATCTTGAAGATCTAAATTTAAATGTAGAGCTTTATGCACAAGTTCATTCGCTACAAGAAAATTTAACTACTTTAGAAGAAAATTATAACTTATTACAGAAAAATCTAAAAACTTTAGAATGCAATACACAATGCAACAATTTGAATACAATAGAACCAAAAAGTGTTGATGATCTTTTAATACAACTTTTATTATTTTCCAAATCAAACTCTCCTATAGTTCAAGAAAATGGTAATACTGTAGGTCAGATTGCGAATAGTGAAATAAGTTCAGCACCATCTCTTCAGGAGCTTGAGGAGGACGAGATACAACAACAACAACAACAACAACAACAACAACAACGACCTTCTGCACCACCATATGAAAACTATCTTCTATGATTCATTATTTTTTATTCGTGAAATTTTAAATAAATAAAAAATAATTATATTCATATATTCAATATATTTTTTATTATATCTAACATAATATAACATAACAACACAATGACTTCTGACAACGAGTCGCAATTAGCAAATATATCAAATGTTATCGATGTCCAACAAGAAATTCCAAAAATTATATACATATGTCATAAAAACTTAAAATGTTTGAATATGACATATAAATTTTGGAAACGATTAAACCCTGGATACCAAATAAAATTATTTAATGATATCATGTGCCAACAGTTTTTACTTGACCAATTTTCAGAACTTCATCAGTCAATTTTCAAATTTATACCAGATGGCCCTATTAAATCAGATTTTTGGAGATTATGTATTCTTTATAAGTATGGAGGAATTTACGTGGATGCAGACATTCATCCGCTCGTTTCATTAGATAATTATTTAGTGCGTTCTTGTGACTTTGTGACTTGCATCACAAAATGCAATGAAAATTTTAATCCCCACTTTATTGCCGCGCGAAAAAATGATCCCATATTAAAATGTTGCATTGACGAATACATTCAGTTTTACACACACCATAAACAGTCATATGCATACTGGGAATGGTCAATTGTTCATATGTTTAATAAATTTTTATCACATGTAAAATCTCATTATCATAAAATGCCGCAACTACAGGTATTTTCTATCGAAAAAAGAAAATATCAACTTTTTTTTGAAACAATGAACAAGAGTGAAGCTTCCACTAACAATAATAAATATTTAATTGATAACATTATGACCAACATAAAACCAGGTGGATTACACGATTTTTATTGCACATTTTCAAACCGACGTATTTTTAATACACGTTACATTAATTATGATCCCGATGAACATAAATTTAAAAACCATGTCGTTAAAAATCGAAAACAAAATCATAATATTCTTGGTTTTCGACTTAATATTCATTTATCAAATGCAAATACCAATATGAAAAAACTGAAAAATAGATAAATGTACACGCGCTTAACTACTTATTTGGAAAACAAAAATAGGAACACTTACATTTTGTAATCGGCAAAACACTTATTTTTATCAATTTTACAGAAGCATCCAACATTTGTACCGCAATATCCTCTTCTATTCCATCTAGTGTTAATACCAATATACTTTTCACAACAAAATATAAAAAGTGTAAAATGCATTCAGATGAAAGTGATACCTTAAAATTCTGATTCGCCGTGTATTCATTAAACAAGTTGATAATTTGATGAATGAATGTCATAAAATGCACTGCGTCGTTCATGTCAATTTTTCCATCCTCCATAATGCTATTAAATGCAGTCGTAAATATGCCATTCATCTCATTTACACAGCTCGTTATCGATACAATTGACTCTATATTCTCAATGTCGCTCGCCGTAAAATCCACCTTGATTTCCTCATACACTTTGAAAATTTCCGCATAAATTACGTTTGGTTGATTTAGTATCGGCTCCAATTTTACTCGCAGCTGTTTTATTGAGAGAATCAAATTAATAATAATATTTTTTAAAAACTCAAAGATAAGCTTCTCCTTTTCTGAATATGATTCCATTGCATTTTTTACATCGATATCAATTTGTTGAGGTTGTACCGGTTGCTGATGTGACGGATTCTGTCGCATCGCATTTCGCTGAAGTTGCTGTAACTGTTGCAATTGTTGTTGTTGTACATTTTGCATTTTATATAATATATATATATATATTATATACTCTATTTTTGTTTTATATACTATTTTTAAAATAATCAAAAAAATATTATAATTTCAATTCTTCAAATATTCGTTTTTCTGCATCTTCTCTCGACAAAATGTTATTGAAACAAATTTTATTTAATTCCGACGGCGACAACTGAAACTCTGCCAATTTAAATCGCTCCAGCTCTTCTTTTGAATGCACCCGCCCTTCGTCAACGGTTCCATCATAAAACAGATCCATGAGCTGATAAATCATAGCCGCATCACATTTCGTAAAATAAATAAACTCATCCATCCGCCCGGGCCGTTTAAATGTGGAATCAATTTTTGACGTATCATTCGCGGTACAAATAATAAACCGACCCTTTGCCTCGATAATCCCATCCATAATACTCAAAATCTGTCCCTTGGTCAAGTCATTCATCATGGTCGACTTGTTTGCACATCCACTTATCGCCGCAGCCGTTGATGCAAAATTGGACCCAAATCGATTGTCTGTTGATCCGTTTCCTCCAGATCCACCAGATCCCTCTTTTACAATCACAATGCTTGAATTCGTCGGTTCTTTTGCTGTCGCCTGTCTCATTTTTTCCTTTTGTTCTCTGTCATCCAATAATTCAAAAAATTTGTCAATTTCGTCAATCATAAAAATGCGCTTATTTGAAGGGATGTACTTTCCATTAATGTGCGTGCCGTTAAAAATGTTCTCAAGTTCGCATACATCTTTGATCCCATTTAAGTCAACATCCACAATGTGCCGATTCGTATACGTGGCAATACCCTTGACTGTCGACGTTTTGCCGCACCCCGGGGGCCCTTCAAAAACCAATGTCAATTGATATGGAATGCCGCGGTCATTATACCACTGCTCATTATGAATGAAGAAATCAATCCGTTTAATAAGCGCATCCCTCTGTGTAAAAAAACAATTTCGAATCAAATGTTTATTTGTTACTAGCGGATATTCGTCGCATTTTATTCCTCGATCATATCTTGGCCGTTCTGAATCATCATCATAATATCTTCCGTCTTTCCCACACGTCTTATTACTATTATATTTAAAGATATACTTTTGTTTTGACAATTGTTCATTGATTGAATTTTCGAATTTTTCTTCACACATTTTTACAAATGAGTGTATGTACGAAATGTCATGTTCATATGTCTTGATATAAAAACTAACATTTAAAAAATCTAAAAAGTCGGTTTTTTTTTCCTTATTTGCAATATTTTTATCGCTTGATAACTCAATGTAAATATCTGGATATAGCTCAAACGAAACCATTTCATCTGCTGGAATAAATGTTTTCACTACAGTATTTGTTTCCACGTCTGTAACTTCACAATATTTTATGTTATATGTATTTTCAACTTTATATACGTGTTTTTGCATGTAATCCAGCACGTGTATCATTGGTGGAGGATAGTCAACATACATGGTAACAGTTCGAAACCCGCTGCTATACATGAAACCTGTGTACATAATCGATTTTTTTTTGAATTTATTGGTTAGATACGACCAATTTTTCTTGATCGACTGATTTTTTATAATTTCAAGTTTTTTATACACACTCTTGAAATTTGTAAGAATCGCTCCCTGATAAAGCGTAAATATAAAAAATCCAAACATAATTGCATCTGCCCATAAAATTCCAGTTTTTATTTGTTGTATCATAAATAATTCAGTAACCGCTGTGCGTATATCGAACGACATTTTTTATAATTTAGTTTTTCTTAATCTATCTAATTATTCAACTATAGTACAAACAGTACAATAATACTTCATAAATATATGTTATAACCTTTAATACATTTATGAAATTGAATATTTTATGTAATATTTTTAATTTTCAAAAATATTACCGATCTTTATGTTTATTCCTAAATCCTAAATAAAATAAAATAATATATAAATATAGGAAGAAAATACTTACGAATGAATACAATCACAATACATATCGACAAGATTCGAAACAATCCGAATATCGAATTTATTACATACATACCTTATGCATATATACTAACCATTTTTGCGATTCTGTTCAAACCATCATTGATTATAATTTCAATACTTGTTGCATATGTTTATGCAAACACATTTTTAATATTGAAGAATGGTAAATGCAAAAAGCTAAAAGATAAGTTTGTAATCGTAGTTATCTCGTTGTTTTACACTATTTCGTGCATTTTTATATATTATGGAATACGTTATATTTATTGGAAAAAAAATGAACTTAGCTGGGTATTATTTTTTACACCTATTTTATATTTTGCATATGTCAAACTTATATTTTATATTTTTGGGTGCAACACATTTTCAAATTATCATTATGGAATCGAATTATTATTAAAGTTGATGATACGCGAATAACTTTACATTTACGTTTTTTTAAAAATATTCCATTACAGCATTGTCATATATTGTCGCTTGAAATGCATCTTTATATCCTTCCACATATACCGTATCCCCATTATAAATATTGTCACATCCGTATTCACCCGTGCAACTCTTTTTTTTAAACGATATTGGCAGCTTTACCGAGTTATTCTTGTCACTCATAGTGTAGAATTGCCACTTGTCTCGATTTCTTTGAAGAGGTCGACCCATCAGCGGCAGTATCGTTTCTTTCCCGTTGATCCGCGTCAATAGTCCCACCTGTCGATAATTCGTATTGATGGGCGGACCTTGAGTTCGAACGTTGATCGGCATTGTTACAATGGGAGGCGCCATCATTGGACCAATTCCGCCAAAATAACTGTCGTTTCTTAGCGGGGGGGCATACGGGTCTTCAAGAATATCACTATTCGCTCTTGACGACATCATGAATAGTGGCGATGCAGACACTGGTCCTAATGTTGTTGTTGTTGTTGCGCCCATTTTCAAATAATTCGAATATACAAAATAAATTGCAATCGCGCTTAATATGATGATGAAAACTATGGTTGTATTTCGTACACAAAACATATTCGGTAAACATTTAAATGATGATGATGATACCTTTGATTTCATTTCTTTTTTGTTTCAATTCATATATTATATATATATTTTATTTTATAATAAATCATATTTTATAATAATCTTAAAATATATTTAAAAGTATAAATCTATTCGTATTTATTAGTAAAAAATTTACAAACATGTTTTCACATCGTCGTGAAAAGGAACACACACTTTATGAAAATTATAATCAAGATCCCAATTGTTGTCATTGTGTAACTGGATGTTGCGACGGAATAAAAATGATATTTAATAGAATAAGATCATTTGGTTTTAAAAAAAATAAACCGAAAAATAAAAATCTAAATTCCAAATTACTTTTAGGAGATGATTATTAATTCCTTTTATCTTTAATTTTATAAAATTATTTTATTATTATTATTTATATTATACTATATACTATATAAATAATTATATACTAAATAAAAGGTAAAGTAATGTCAACTACAAGAAAAAAATATTACAGTAAAAATCGCAAAACACAAAAGAAATCGAGTGCAGGAAGAGCAACCATGGAACAAGTAAAACAAAATCGAATGCGCAATAAAATGGTTCGTAACATACGAATGGGTCGAATATATCGAGGTGGCGGCGGCACTAGTGGTGGCGGGTTCATTTCACAATTTATTGGAAAACCATGGAGTACGGATACTATAGGTAGAAATTATTTTGCTCTCAGCCCCAAAGGAGTCGGAACTGGATTAGTTCCAAAATTTAACGATGGACAACCTCTCGGCAATGCCCGGTTTCCAACACAGCTCGGCCCTCAAGTTGCCAAACTTGGACAAGTTGGCGGTCGCTCTAAAAGCAGAAAACGCAGTAGAGAAATTAGAGGTGGCGGAATCGTTAGCGATTTGGGTAATATGGTAGACAATGCAAAATATTCATGGAATAATTTTACTGCCAAATTGGAAGGAGCAAGTCGTCCCATGAATCCGAATCCTTATGTTCAGCCCATTTCAAGAAATATGTTATAGTATTGTATTGTCTATTTTATTACATTTAGCAATAAATCATAAATAAAATATTTATATAATTTATAGCTTTTATTTTTATAAATTTATATTCGTTTTAATAAAAATGAACTTGTGCACTCCCGCAACCATTTATCTTGTTTTATCTGCAATTGGAATCATCATGATTGCATTTCAAAATTATGGCATGTCTCCAAACATGTACTGTGTCGGAAATGTTCGCTGTCCTGTTCAAAGTAATGCTCCCATTTTTATTATGAAAATTCTATACGTCGCATTCTGGACATTTGTTTTAAACACACTATGCAATTATGGATACAATCAACTTGCATGGTTTCTTCTCCTTCTTCCTTTTATTTTATTTTTCGTTTTTGTCTTCATTATCGGTTCCATTTTAAATAAACGAACTACTACCGTTCCTACTACCGCTTCTTCGCCCTTTTACCAACAACAAGCGGATGCACAAGCGTCACAAATGTCACAAATGCACATGATGCAACGGCGTCACCGTAACCAAGACGATGTTGCACCACCCGGTTCTGAACAAACCCACTGGTTTTCACCGAGTCCACAATTTGCAGGAAGTCAATACAATCCAGATGGAAGTGGAGGACAATATTCGTCTTATGCCGACTATGACCACTCACTAGACCAAAGAATAAAACAAGAGTACAAAGAAAGTCATGAAGGGGATGGAAAAAATGTACACTACAAGTAAATAAGTATTTATTTAAATGTTTTGGTTAATTATAAATTTTATAAAATAAAATAATATACATATATATATATATTATTTTATTTATACTTTTTAAAATCAAATGCAAGAAATCGAAAATAATAGTAACCATGAAGAAAGAACTTGTCCTTTTTCCAAAGCAAAAAAAATAAAATTTAAAAATTCAGATGGAACGTCATGTCCATTTCTTAATTCGTTAATAAATAAAGGCGAACTTGATCCAGATAAAGAATGGACAAGAAAAGAAATTTCAACTGCGTTAATAGATAATAAATTCGCGTCAAATACATTTAGTAAAATTTTCACACATATACTTTCATATCCAAATAGATATCTTTTTTTTCCTGGTATACAATTTTTTCCTAGTATAAAAAAACCAACAAAGTTAACCGTAAAAACAATGCAAACACATGGTATTATTGAACATGATTTATCGATTAGTAGAGAAGATTATCATTTGGGAGACCATGTTCGTTATAGTCATGACCGTTTTCAACTAATATATAAATATTTCAAAAATAGAAAATCTATAACATTAAAAGAACTAATACAATATACTCATTACTTGTATAAAAAATCTATAAAAGAAAATGATAAATTTTCTTTTGGTAATCTACAATTACTCACCACAATTGCAGAAGATGTTAATATGTTTACATTACTTTCTAAAGATGGTCGATTAAATTTAAATAAATTAGAAAAAGTATTTAGGGAAGAATCGCTTGATGGTGTTGAAACGAATGTTATAAATACACAAAATTTTAGTATAAATTTTTTAAGATCTTTATATTATTGGAATATGGAAAGATTTTTTTAATCAAAATCACATTATCTTATAAATCTGACAAAATAGAATTATAAATATATTTAATTATTATTGAAACAAATTAAATATATCTCATTTTCATAATATAAATTATATATATTTTTTTCATGTCTGAATCTGAATCTCCGCCTAAAAAAAAAATTGTTATCCAAGCATCCGCGCTTGATCCCGAGTCCAAACCGCACAAACAAGAATCAGAAGAACCCATAGAAGAACGCAGAGAAGAACACAGAGAAGAACCCGAAAAACACAGAGAAGAATCAAAATCAAAAGAACCTCAAGAAGAACACAAAGAAGAATCCGAAGAACACGAAAAAGATTCTCAAGAAGAAGCAAATAAAAAAGAAAATAAACACAGTAAAGGTGATAGTCACGATAAAGGTGACGATAGTAGTCGCCTTATCAACGAAATAATCCCATGGAACATTATTGATAAACTATTCCACGATAATCCGAATTTACTGGTAGCGCATCATATCGATTCCTACAATGAGTTCATGACAAACGGCATACGTCAAATATTTCGAGAACATAATCCCATTGTTTTCCAGAAAGAAAAAGATGAAAAAACAGATACATTTAGAAATGTATCGCGTTTTTATCTCGGCGGAAAAAATGGCGATAAAATATACTATGGAAAACCGGTAATTTATGATGAAACAGGGACAACATCTCGCGTCCATTACATGTATCCGAACGAAGCACGGCTTCGAAACATGACATACGGAGTGACCATTCACTATGATGTCGATGTAGAATTTGATAATGTTATAGAATATCAACAAGAAGGTAGTGAAAAAAGTACAAAAGAAAAAACAGTAACAATCACACTTCCACAAATACTTCTCGGTAAATTTCCCATCATGGTTCATTCCAATCTGTGCATTCTAACCGGCCTCCCAAAAGACGTCGCTTACAACCTCGGCGAAGATAAGAGCGACCACGGCGGATATTTCATCATCGACGGAAAAGAAAAAATTATTGTGAGCCAGGAAATTTTCGCAGACAACATGCTCTATATCCAAACGCGCAACCCCGACGATAAATATAGCCACTCTGTAGAAATACGCACCGTTTCAGAAGACACGTCCAAACCCGAACGCAAGTTGCGCGTGTACATGGTCGCACCCACACCACGATACACCAATGGTCAAATTGTTGTTGAAATCCCAAACGTGAAACGCCCCATTCCGCTCTTCATTTTAATGCGCGCTCTTGGCGTGATTTCCGACTATGACATCATCGAAACCTGTATCTTAAACATGTACGAAAACCAAGACCTCATTGAGCTGTTTCGACCCAGCGTGCACGATGCAAACAAAATTTTCACCCAACGCGCTGCAATCGAATACATCGGCGTATTCATTAAAGGAAAGAGTGTAGTTCAAGCCCAACACATTTTAATGAATTTCCTGTTACCACAAATCGGTGAACTCAATTATCAGCTTAAAGCGTTCTTTTTGGGATACATGGTAAATAAGCTTATTCGTGTAAAAGCAAGTATCGATAAACCCATTGACCGCGACAGCTTAAAATTCAAACGCATTAAAATTTCCGGCAAGCTAATTCACAGCTTATTTAATGAATATTACGCGCAACAAATTAAACGCATTCGAACCCTGCTCGATTTCAAATACAATTATAATTCCGCCATTTTGTCCGAGCGTTTCACGGACCTTGTCAAAGAATACGAAGATATTTTCAAAGACCGCATCGTCGAAGAAGGACTCCGTCGCGCATTCAAAGGTGATTGGGGTGGCAGCGAATTCACAAAACAAGCCGGAATTGTGCAAGACCTCAATCGACTCTCTTATAATTCTGCGATTTCCCATTTGAGAAAAGTAAATTTGCCCCTCGACGCCTCCGCTAAAGTCATCAAACCTCGTTTGCTCCACGGGTCTCAATGGTGTCTCATGGATCCGGTTGACGTACCGGATGACGGCCTTCAAAAACATTTCGCTATTTCTGCGCATGTTACAAACGGTTGCAACGGTAGTGACATGACACGATGGTTACTAAAAGAACCCGGAATCAAGTTACTTGCACTGGAAAAATATCCAAAAGATTTTATCTTTTACCAAACTAAAGTGTTTATAAATGGGTCATGGGTTGGCGTCGTTACCGATCCAGAACTCGTTGTTGATCGCATTAAAACATGTCGGCGCTTATCATTCATACCCGTTCACATAAGCTGTTCATGGGATATCCAGTTCCGAGAAATTCAGATTTTTACCGACGGCGGTCGCGCATGTCGTCCCGTTTACTATTATAATAACGATAAGAAAGCGTTTGCATTTCAAGTCAATAAAACCGTGTTGAAGCTTCTAAAAGAACGCAAGTTTACCTGGAATGAATTGGTCGGCGGTTTCGGCGTAAAACGGATTAATTATAATGAATTTTATAACACGGATGACATTGAAGGCATTATGAAACTATACGATAATTTGCCGGAAGGAATCACATTTGAACGCATGGCGCCAAGAATGGCGATTCTGGAATACATTGACGCATCCGAAGAGAATAATGCATTATTTGCATTTCGACCTGATGATAAAGTAAAAGAGGGGGCGGCGCAGTTCACGCACTCGGATATACACCCATCTCTCATGTTCGGCGTAATGGGCAATTTAATTTCTTTTCCTGAAAACAATCAGCTTCCGCGCAATACATTTTCGTGCAGTCAATCAAAACAAGCCGTATCCATGTATAATACATCCTTTTTACAACGATTCGATAAAATGGGCGTCGTTTTAAATGCCGGTCAAATCCCGCTCGTAAAAACGCGCTACCTCAAATACTTCAATAACGAGCAAAATCCGTACGGTCAAAATGCAATTGTGGCCATCATGTGCTACAATGGCTACAATGTCGAAGACTCCATTCTTTTTAACGAAGGGTCCATTAAACGCGGCCTTTTTCGAACCAGTTATTATAACATGTATGAAACACGTGAAGAAAGCAAACAGTCATCTGGCGAACGCGTGGATTCGCGCGTCGTCAATATGAACGAATACCAGCAACAAAACGCGGTAGTCAATGCCGGACGTGGTGAAGGTTATGACTACAGTAACCTCGATACAAACGGTCTTATTCTCGAAAATACAATGGTCACTGAAAAAAGTGTACTAATTGGACAAGTCGTCACCAATTCCAAAAATCCAGGCAGAGTGGTCGATGCATCGGTTCGTCCAAAGAAAGGACAAATCGGATACGTGGATAAAACGTATATTACAGAAGCGGCAAATCCAGAAATTCCATCCCGCATCGCCAAAGTCCGCATTCGCGAAGACCGTGCACCAAACATCGGAGACAAATTCGCGTCCCGTTGCGGCCAAAAAGGAACCGTGGGTCTCATTATTCCAGAAAAAGACATGCCTTTCACCGCCGATGGTGTTAGACCCGACTTAATTGTAAATCCACACGCATTTCCATCGCGTATGACCATTGGACAGTTTGTGGAAACCATCATGGCAAAAGCGTGTGTAGTATATGGTGCATTCGGGGACTGCACTGCATTTGTAAACCTTGGAAATAAACAAGCCACATTCGGCAGCATGCTTCAAAAAGAAAATTATAGCTCAACAGGAACACAAGTTTTATACAATGGATCCACAGGTGAACAAATCGAAAGCGAAATTTTTATTGGACCCACGTACTACATGCGTCTCAAACACATGGTAAAAGATAAAATCAATTTTCGCGCTCGAGGTCCAAACACAAATCTGACGCGCCAACCGGTGCAAGGTCGAGCCAATGATGGTGGTTTGCGCATTGGAGAAATGGAACGCGATGGAGTGATTGCACACGGTGCTACGCGATTTTTACAAGAGTCCATGTTGGTGCGCGGAGATAATTATTATATGGCCATTTGCAACAAGACAGGGATGACGGCAATTTATAATCCGGATAACGATGTGTTTATGAGCCCAATGGCCGATGGTCCTATACAATTCAATGATGCGCTAACAGACAATCCGAAACTGGTGAATATAACGCGTTTCGGTCGCTCGTTCAGTGTGGTGCAAATTCCTTATTCGCTCAAGCTGCTCATACAAGAGCTTCAAACTATGAATTGCGTTATGCGCATCATAACCGAGGATAACATCGATCAAATTGAAAGTATGTCATTTTCAAATAATTATAAAATTCTCTCCGGACAAAAAGATGCAGACATTGAATCCATGGAAGGTGGGCGAACACTCGTACAAAGTGACAAACCTACATTGGTGATTTCAAATCAAACGCGCGACAATATGGATATGAATGCGGTAAAACAACAACAACAACAACAACAACCATATGCATCTAAAGAAGATGAAAATGTTGAAGAACAAGGAATTCAAAAAGATGATAAAGAAGATAATATTTCTCCAGATTTACAAATGCTTAAGGCAAATTTAATAGCCAGTCAATCCAACCAAAATCCAAACTCGAACGCTTCTCTCAATGCAACAAACTTGGAATTGGGAGAAAAAGACAGCTTTGGAAAAGAGTGGACGAAACTTATAGACCAGGAATCTGGAAAAGAGTATTATTATAATGAAAATACAAAAGATACCATGTGGTATCCGCCTCAACCAAGCAAAGATTATGAACTTCGCCCGCCATTCGGATGGTATGCCGTCGTCGATAGTGCGGGATACGTTTATTTACACAATCCTCAAAAAAATATAACTAAAATGCCGGAAGATGTCACGTTCGCCGATGCAAATAAGCGTCCAGAAGAAGAACAGGATAATAAAGAGGAAATTAAAACTGAAAATTTACCTTCCATTCTGATGATTGAAAAAAAAGAAGAAAATAATGATACTGAAAGCAGTTCATCGTCGAGTGGAGAAAAAAAAATTATTATTTAGAAAGAATAAATTTAAATAATACAATATATATATTATATATATATATATATATATAACAATCCATATTAGTATTTTTACATAGAATGACATCATTAAATAAGTTATTATTAGATGATATGGAATCTTTTGACTTACTTTGTGTTAACGATTCTACTTCCGGTTGTAAAATAAGTAAATTATTTCAGAGTATATGTGCTACTAGCGGTAAGTGGGCTCATGTTGGAATCGTTATAAAGAATGATATTATTCCCACTATTAAAAATAAAATTTATATATGGCATAGTAGCAGTACTTATAAAGGTGTTAATATAGAAGAACTTGATAAATTTTACAAGTTATACGATTTTAATGTTACTGAAATTGCATGGTGTAAACTAAAAAATAATCCATTGCATCGAAAAACTGATGACACAGATGAAAGTTATACTAAAAGAGTAACATTAATAAAAAAAAAAATAAATATTTTCTACAATTCTACAAAACATTCGACATTTAATCATTTACGATGCATAAATTTAGTTTTTCCAATTATCAAAAATATAAAATTATATGAAGAAGAAGTAAAAGAACCATATCCAAATTTAATTATAAAAAAATCATATTTTTGTTCAGAATTTGCAACAATTATTTATAAGTTGATCAATGTTATTCCCGCAGATGTAGAAGTTGATTTAATTTTCCCAATAACACTAATAAATTATGAAAATAAAAATGGTAAAATATTTAATGATCCAATTCGTATTTATAAAAAAAAAATAGATTAAGAAAAGGATTGTACCAGTAATCTAATTTCTTGTAATGAAATCAAAATATAAATGCTGGTATAAACCCAAACCCATAATAAAATGAATTATTTTTATATTATGAATAATAAAATTAAATAACAATAAATAAGTTCATTAATATATTTATATTATATATTTATATTATATTATTTATTGTTTTAATTAACAAGAATGAAACTTAATCAAGACTTCAATGATGAACAGGCAAAAGAAATAAATAATCTTTGTGATATTAAATTTTTAAACATAGATAAAAAAAAACTGAAATATGCATCATTTATATATAATGCAATATATCCATCTATAAACACCGTTCATTTTATCAAAAATATTTCAAAGTATGATTATAATTTTGACTATTTAAAAAAATTATTAGATAATCCGTTTCTACATCCAATATATGAAAACAGTTTTCAATCTTATATGTATTACATAAAAAATAAAAAAAATAATATATTTGAATCAAAAATATTTTGGAATAATTTTTTTTTGGCAAATAATGCAAACACACCCAGTCTAAAAGCAATTATAGTTAATGGCAAAGTGATAACAAATTATTCAAGTATATTAAAAATAGTAGAACGAAATAATAATCATCCAAAAAAAATATTAGATGCAATTAGTATATTACAAGATAAAAACAAAATTGATGATATTATAAATAAAGATGTAACAAATTATGATAATATTTTTAAAAATTCTATTATCAAACCGAACTACGGGAGACAAGGTATTGGTATAAAAGTTTATAAAAATTATAATTGCATTCCAAGTAAAGGTATATTTTTAATACAAGAAAAAATAAAAAATATAAATTACAATGGACATTTTAGAGTAGTAACATATTGGGATAAAGAAAAAAATATATATGAAAATAAATACAATTATTTATTTATACAAGAAAATAAAATGAAAATACAATCAAATGCTCATGAAGGTGCAGTCATGTATGAAGTTAACGACGATAATGTAAGAAAATTAACTGAAAAAAATAGTGAATTTAATTTACAATACTTTAATTATTCTTATTCATTATTAAAACAGTCAATAGAAAAAGCGATTGAGTTACACAAAAAACTAGATGCAATTATTATTGGTTGGGATATAAAAATTACAAACAATCAATATTATTTCTTAGAAGGAAATTTTAGCCCAGGGCATATATTTTTTGATGACTTTTATTATTTAGATAAATTAGATTTCACTTCTAAGATAAAATACGAGTAATATTTTTTTCTTATCGTTTCATGAAGATGTATTATAATATAATAGGAATCACACTTAAACAATGTAATATATTATATTCAACTCTGTAAAATGAAAATGAATATAATAAATGAACAATCAAATGAAAATAATAATATAATTATCGAGTCATCGGCGACAAATAATAATTTTATTTATACATTTAATAGAAATGGTTTACTATCTTACTATATTCACAGTAAACATAGAAACTTTTTTTACATCGTTTTTAATTTGCTCGTATGGGGCAGTTATGTTACCGGTTTATTTTTCTTGGATGAAATGAATACCGATAAAGTATCGCCAAATTTTGATCCGCTCTTTTTTGGAATCGTATCCTATTATCCTAATTGTCGCGACATAAGATTAGAATTTTGGAGATTTTTTACAATCTCTTTTGTTCATGCAAATATAAAACACATCATTTGTAACACTGTTATATTGTGTCCGTTAATGTATATTATAGAATCTTCCTATCACTATAAATTAGTGTTATTGATATATTGTCTCGTTTCCATATATTCTGGAATTACGTACAGTTACTTTTATCCGTATACGAAAGTAATTGGATGTTCTCATATTGTGTTTGCGTATACTGGAAGTTTACTGTCCGATTACGCAGTCAATTCGAAATACATGGACAAAGTTATGAAAAAAATGTTACTATTCACAATATTCATCGTTATAGGATTGGAGATAATAAGTTTTTTTTATATTAAAGTCGAAAACGTTGCGTACTTGTTTCATTGGTTGGGATTTTTTTATGGATTGATTATCAGTTCGACGCTGATGTGGGATAAAAGAACAAACAAGTATAATTTAAAATTTCTACTCATCGGTACTAATATATTATCCATGCTGTCTGTTTTTTTCATTTACACTTATATTACAAATTGGACCCCACAAAATATAAATTTTCTTGGAAACAATATTTCAAACAGTTGTTGCTATCAAATATTCAACGATAATAAAATCCAAAACAGTTGTCAGTTATAGGGTATTATATCATTTCCATTTTGTATTTTTTAATTGTTTATTATTCATTTTTTCATTTTAAGATTTTTCTCTCTTCTCTCTAAAAATGAAATCCAAAACCTTTTATATATTAGACACGCCTTTCATTTTGACTCCTCTTACATTTATTTTACTTTTTATTTTCTGATTTGTAGAGGGATAGAGAGATAATTCATATTTTCAGCGAGATGGAGAGTGTTATACAATATTTAAAAAGCAAAAAATCCTCGTTTTTTGAAACTTTTTTTTTAAAAAGAATTTTGGACATTTATTTTTGTCCATTTTCGAAAAATAAAATAGAATCTTGAAAACTTTTTTTTCCATTTTTTTGTGTTTTTTTTCGGGACTACATTTTCGAATTTTGTTATGATAAATGATGTGAATTAAAAATGTAAAAGTGTCGTTGAGACCATAAGCGAAAAATCGAAAAAATCGTGAAAAATGAAAAAAAAATAAAAAAAACATGTTTTTTAAAAATATGTTTGGAACTTTTTTAGTAACAAATAGTAATAAAATGTCAAAAAAAGTTCCGAAAAAACATCTTTATATTTTTACGTTACCATATATCGTGATAAATTTATTTTTTTGAGAAATAAAATAAACAGCGGTTATGGTAACAGTAACAAAAATGGCCAAAAAAGTTCTGAAAAAAATAATAAAAAATTCTAAAATCATAAATGATAATAATAATATTTATTTATCATTATTTATGAGACTGACTTATGGTAACAGTAAAAAAAAGTTCCAAAAGTTCCAAAATATAAAAATATATAAAAGATCCTTCAGATATATATTTTTTGGATAGTTGAAAACAAGATTCTCATTTTTTTTTGATGATTTTATATTTTTTTTATAAAAAAATGATTATGCTATGTTAAAGTGAGAATAGTAGATAAAATTATATAAAAAATATATTTAAAAAAATATATATAGGAACTTTATTAGTAACAAATAGTAATAGAATGTTAAAAAAAAGTTCCGAAAATTGTTATATTAAAAAGCATGATCATATATCATTTCAAAATTTAAAATTAAACGAAAAATGCAACATTGATTATGGTAACAGTAATAAAAATATCAAAAAAAGTTCCAAAAAACAAAATGAAAATAGTAGCGACCATATTGAATCGCAAAATTTAATTATAAGCAAAAATGATCAAACTGAATATGGTAACAATAAAAAAAGTTCCAAAAGTTCCGAAAGTGACATATATAAATGTGATCTTTGTAATTACGCGACGACCAGAGATAGTCAGCGCAAACGCCATGAATTAACTCGTAAACACAAGTTGTTAACTATAAAAAAAATAAATGATCCGGAGTATGAAATAAATAATACAAATACTTGTGAATGTGGTAAACGATTTGCATTTGCATCTGGTCTTTGTCTTCATAAAAAAACATGCGCCTTTTTAAAAAATAAAAAAGCAGAGGATTATACAAGCGAAATCATCATGAAGCTATTAAAAGACAATGAAGAAATGAAGAAGATTATTATTGAACAGAACAAACAACAAACTCAGATTATTCTGCAACAGCAACAACAGCAGCAACAACAGCAAGAACAACAACAACAAATCATTGAAATGTTACCCAAGATATGCATCGGAAACATTACAAATAATAATAATACGACAAATATTAAGCAGAAATTCAATTTGAACTTCTTTTTAAATGAGCAATGTAAGGACGCGATTAGTTTATGCGATTTTGTGAAATCTCTCAATATAACGTTTGACGATCTGAATGTGACGAGAGAAAAGAATCTGGAAGAAAGCGTGGGATCCATTTTTTTGCGCGGACTCAAAGACCTGGATGTGTTTAAGCGACCGATACATTGCACCGATACAAAGCGAGACGTAATGTATATAAAGGATGAAGATATATGGAAAAAGGACGAAGGAAATGAAAAAATAAAAAGCTCGATCAATGAAATCTCTCGAAAACATGTAAAAGTGTTGAAAGAATTGAAAGATTCTGATCCTGAAATCAAAACGAACGAAGTAAAACGTGATGATTTTATTTTGACAATGAATCATGTTTGTACACCGATTCCGGATTGCGGAGAGAAACGCATCATAAAAACCATCTCAAAAGAGGTTACTGTTGTTTGAATTAAAAAAAAATTATAATGGAATACTTCCACTTGTAAACGTTGTTATAACCTCATCATTGTTCATTTTTTGCATGATTTTTAATTCATTTTTTGTTAATGAGATTATATTTAAATATAATGTTAATGAAGGGTCATCTTCAGATTGTTGAATAATGAATTGATCATAATCAGCATCTATATACCATGTTCCTTTTGAATCAACAGGTGGACCTGAATTTCTATATGTTACAAGTTCTACCGTAAAGTTAGAATTTATTTTCATGGATAATATATCTTCTTCATGTTTATCTTGTTTAGATGATAACCACAAATCTGCAAGTTGTTTAACTATATATTCTGTATTTATTATTCTTGTATAATAGGTACATTCATTTCCGTTATCTAGTACAAGTTCTTTATCAGTCAAACGCAAAATTTTCTGTTTAATATTATCATCGTTTTCAATTTCATATGATAAAGTCATACGTTCATCATCATAATTCCAATTGTATGTTTCTGTTTCACCATTTGTCACGTTATTAATAAGATAGAATTCACTATCTGTGAATTTAAAATTTATAAGTAAACCATATTCACATGCTACTATAATGGATTGTGCTGGCCCTTTAGATTCTGTTTTTATTAATTTCCAGGTATCTTTCCAAGTGTTTATAATTTTTGAAATATCGATTACGAGCTCACGATCAATAAATGTAACTGCACGGTTTAATGGTTTTTTCTTGCCTATATTTTCAAGTTTTGAAATATTACGAGTGTCATCAATACTATATTCTGCAAGGTCAAAATTAGAAATATGAATTTTTTCTTGATATTTAAATTTCAACAAATCATTCAAAATATTAGTTTCGTAACCAATTCCTATATTCAAAAGCGGATATACCCAGCCTATTAATCCATCAAATATGATGTTTTCTCGCAACGGTTTATTGGAATCATTATTAAGATTAAATACTACAAGATCGTCATTTTTAAAAATAAGTGTTTGTTCCAATAATGATGTATTTAATACAATACCACCATCAATCATATTATTAAATGGAAAATACGTTGGAGAATTCGTGGAGAAATGAATTGCCTCTGAAATACTTTGATTGACATCATTTATTATAAAATCATTTTTAGTGGACGTAATATAATTTGTATAAATATTTACCTTGATTGTTTTAATATTTATTGATTTGATAATGAGAGTTCTGCCGTCTGGAATATCTTTCAATTTAAAATCAAAATATTCATTAAAAAATTTTTTTTTATTGTCGTCATATTTGGAAAATAATAACCCATTTATACCGACTATTTTTCGAAGTATTGATCTAATTGATCTATGAAAAATTTCAGATGATTTTTTTTCAAACAGTGTAACTAGTGTTGCAATTACAATAGACGAACAATTTGTTATTGTCATTGCCTGAAGGCGTTTGATTATATCCATTTTTTCATCTTTTGAGTAATTGGAGTTTATTTTATGAAGAGCAAATGCAATAATTTGTGGATTATGTTTTGCAATATTTTTCAAAAACTTCTCTCTCAAAACGAATGTAGAAGCTATAATAGATCCAGAACTAACGCCTGAAAATGTATCAAATAATGTTAATACATCCATGCCTTTATTATCATAGTATTTGGATATTCGTAGCATATAAGTTAAAAATACAACATCTTTTACACCACCCCCGGTTATTGCAAGTATTTTTCGAATCATTTTATTTATTTTATTCTATATTATATATTATACATAATAAAATAAAATTAATGTAATATATTATTTATTCATTTATCATGATAATTTATCTTAATGTTTGCGTGGTTCATAATGTCCGCCACTCCATTCCAAGCTAAATGTAAGAGATGGAGTTGGAATAGGTCGTAAAGGAATAAATTCTATAATACTATTTTTACGATTGCGAATATCATGAACAATGATGCGCGCATTCCAAATATTGCATGCACATTGAATTTCGATTGCGCCTCCCCATGTGGAAGTTTTTCTCATATTTGAAATATAGTGCTGAGCAGACGGTGCTTCCATTTTCAATACATCGTGAGTTTCCATACCTTCCAAAATAGGTAAATTTTTTTCTAAATAGTCACAAATGCGGTTACGAATGCCGGTTGGTCCCCATTCTTCCTTAATAAAGTGTGACATGCTATTAAATAAACAACTCATCTTACTATATTATTTTTATGTTTTATAGTATAATAGAAGTATATTTTTTTTACATAAAAAAAATCATGCAAGAATAAATATTTAACTAGAAAGTTCAAATATAATATTTATAAATAACCACTTAAAGAGAATTATTTATACTATACGTTGGGCAAATAAGCTTGGCGTTAGTTATGGATACGTAGCTCAGTTGGTAGTCAGCGCGAGGCTGTTATGATTTTACAGTTACCTCGAGGTCATAGGTTCGATCCCTATCGTGTCCGTTTTTTTTCGTTTTAATATAAATTTTTTTTAAAAATTTATATTAAATACCCATAAAACAAATTCATTTAAAGATAATGGTAGAAATCTAACCATTAAATATGATTTATGAAAATGTGGTAGAAGAATTCAATAAAAAAGGGTGTAAATTACTTGTTACAAAAGAAGAATATAATAACATTATAACTATTACTAGAAAAAATTATAATTATAGATTAAAATATATAGCTTCTTGTGGACATGAGCATATGGTTTTTTATAACGTTTTCAAGTCAAGAAATACAGGAGTTATATGTCCAAATTGTAAAAATAAAGAAATAGGTAAAAAAGTAAAAGAACAAATACAAAATAATGAAATAAATAGAATAGGTAAAATTGAGCAAGAATTCAAATTTATAAAAGAATTTCAGATATTACTAGAAAAAGATTTTGAAATTATCAAAGCTTTTGATGGATGTAAAGTAGATATAATATTTAAACCTAAAGGAGTAAATGATAATCAATGGATTGGTATTCAAGTTAAAACATCAAAAACGATTCATTTAACATATAGTTTTCATATAAATAATAGTTACAAAAATTGTTTAATTTTATTATTTAGTGTAGATAACCAAAATATGTGGATAATTCCTGAAAATATCATAGGTAATCAACAAAAAATAAGTATAGGATATAAAAAATCAAAATATAATATTTATAAGATTAATGCTGACGAATTAATAAATAAATTACATAATTTTTATATAAACACAACCAAATTCGAATTTGATATATTGAATACCCCGACAAATATATATCAACAAAGAGAGCAACTATTTAAAAATTTCCGTGAAGAAACAATAAATTTTATTGATTTTAAATATGATGAAATGGAAGGAACTGTTTATGATTTTAAAATAAATGGTTATAAAATTCAAGATAAGATAGCTAAACTATGTGAAAAACAAAATAGGTATATTTTTCAATTATGCAAAAATAAAGGAACGATAGAAGGCAAGAGAAATCAATGTCAATATGACATAAATGATAATGATTTTTACTGGTTAAATTGTGACAATAAACAACATTTTTTTGTTATTCCTGAGAATGTTTTAATTGAAAAGGGATATATAGGCAATAAAGAAGAAAATAAAAATAAGTTATTTCTTAAAATAACCATCAAAGATGAATTACATTATACATGGTTAACACCATTTATATTTAATTATACGTCTATAAATGAAACACCAAACAAAACAAGATTATTAAATCTACTTAAGTAAACAGTTTATATTAGTTAGTCATATATATACCACACATATGACTAAGCATAATCGTCGTTATTATTAGTAAAATGAAGAAAAAAATACCGACAACCCGTTTCGATCGAGTGTCCTCGTGGTTATGAGCCACGCGCGCTGCCTCTGCGCCATGTCGGTTTTGGTGCTCCAGTGCCTTGATGCACCGATGCGATGTGATGAATTAGATACCGGCAATACGTTTCGATCGTATGTCCTCGGAGTTATGAGCCCCGCGCGCTTCCGCTGCGCCATGCCGGTTTTGGTGCTCCAGTGCCTTGATGCACCGATGCGATGTGAAGAATTAGATACCGGAGACCCGTTTCGATCGAGTGACCTCGGAGTTATGAGCCCCGCGCGCTGCCTCTGCGCCACCCCGGTTTTTTTAATTTATAATCTAAACAGAAATACTCGTATTGAAATTTTGTGATGCACGCAGGATTTGAACCCATTACATGCTCACAAATGTAAGCCTGTTTAAATTCCACTGGGCTATGAAGCCACGAGTGATGGAAGTTATATTTCCATATATTAACATGAGATAATTATTTAAGTCATTTTTTTAAAATATTAAATTCCTTAATTAAATAATTCCTTAATTTAATAATTCCTTAATTAAATTATTTAATAATTCCCTAATTATTTTTATTTTTTTATTATGTAAATTATTCATTATCTTCTTCTGAAATAAATGATAATTGCCTTGGTTGAACAGCTGAAGCTCTAGTTGATTTAATTTTTCTAGGAGATGGAGATATTACGGGACCAGTAGCCACTTTTGATCCAGTAGCCGCTTTTGTGCTAGTAGCAACTTTTGAGCCAGTTGTCACTTTTGAAGAAGAAGATTTTAATGGCGTCATAGCAGCTAGAACAGGAGGAGGAGGAGAAGCAGAAGCAATAGCTGGTGATTTCTGTAAAGCACCACGATCATTTACATCTTCATTAATATGATCATTCATTTCCATGTATGCGTCTCCATATACATTTTCTCTAATAAATTCATCGGCTACTTGCTTCGGATCTAACAAACCGCTAGCATTTTCGATTTCTTCACTTATCCATTCGTTTAATAACGGCAAAATGGACTGAAAAGTGGTATCATCACGCAATTCTTTTTTAACGATGGAGACAACAGTACTTTTAAAATGGGGTGGAATAAACTGCTTCTTATTGAAGTCGTCTGAACCCTGATACTGCTGCTGGTACAGTAAAGATTCTGGAATGTAGCGTTCCGGAGGTCCGTACATGACGTCCTCCAATTGTTTTTTAAGGACTTCTTCTTGCACTGACAATTTCATTGCTATTTTATCTTGTACCATTGCAAAAAAAAGATCGAGTCCTGCTTTATAATCTTCTTCGCAGTCCGTATAGAGTTTTATGACAATTCGTCTTGTTTGAACGACAAGTGACTGAAGTTTTTTATAAGTTAGGGATGGGTTGATCATTACATTTTCAGAGTCATGCGCGTATGTAAACATTTCGGATAATATTTCAAGCAATTTTGAACGATTGAATTCTGCGCGTTCAATCATTTCTTTAATATGTTGTACATATTCTGAAAACAGGCGCTCTTTCAGTGATCCGACGATTCCTTTCAAATAAACGCCGCTTCTTGCATTTTCTTCTTCATTTTTCTTACGATCGCGATCGCGTTCATTGTAATAATAAAACATGCGTTCCTTCTCCAGCTCACGACGTTCTCTATCTCTGCGTTGTTCCCGTTTTTCTGCTTCTTCTGCTGTTTCCCCTCCATAATATGCACCTTTACTTTCCTTGCATTCTTGGTCTTTATTGTATACTTTGAGTGGAACTTGATCTAAGCGGCGGATGTTTTCAGGCGCATCTTTACCCGTAAATGCTTTATACAAATATCGCGCATCTTCCATTTCGCTCTCGTTATCATCTTTGTACAGTTGTTGAAGCGCCTTCATACCGGGTAAATCAATTAAATGTAGAGGGCTTCCACTTTTTGAAACATTGGTTTTACAAACATTTGGTTTAACAGTGATGTCGCCGTCGCTATTTTCAATGAGTTCGCCATTAACAAGCGCGTCAATGCGCGAACTACAAAAGTCCAATGATGGTTTTGATTCCGATGTTGAACTGGACGATTCTTTATCTTTATCTTCTTTGGAAGATGAGTCGGTTGTTGTTTTTTCTTTTTTTTTTAAAGAAGAAGAAGATGGGTGAATTGTGCTTATAATGCATGAAAATAAATGTGCGAACAACACGTAAAATTTAGAAATTTGTATACACTTTTTTTCAATATTTTGAATGTTTGGTGTCTTTACTTTTTTATGTTTTTCCGATGTTTTTTCACCCTCTACATCATCTTTTTGTTTTTGGGCGTATAAAGTTCTTTGTAACAACTCGAGATCAACAGTATCCTTATTTTGTTGAAATACGTTTGCCGCCTTTTTTACTAACCGATTGCAGTATTTTTCATTTGCAAGATTTGTTAAATCTGTAAAACTGGAATCCATAATGACCTTTGTTGCAGCTGCATCAACGCGTTTTCTTAATTCCATATTTGATTCAGAAAGTCGTGTAGAAAATGAAGCTCCCATATTACTGTATTATTATTACTGTATTATTATAATACTTAATATATTATAATACATATATATTTTTATATTATATGTAATATATTTTTTTTATGAAAAAATAATGCAATAATAATAATTTATAAAAAATTGAATTAAAAACATGTTTGAATATAAAATAACAAAATACAATCCGTAGGTATTCAGATTAAAGAATTTGATGTCGTTGGGATTAGGATTGGAAGAAGGAAAATATGCAATGCCATTAATAAAAACGTTAAATATAAATGAACACAAAACAACAAAAAAAAATAGGCAAAATAAAGTGAGTAAACGCCAAATGTGGAATCAAATCGAAAATAGTTTTAATAATGATGATGACAATAAAAACAATAAAAAAAATAACTTGGAATGTGTTTATAGAAGCAGCGGGCAGAGAGAAATATGCGATAGTTGTCTGTCAGCAGTTTGCTTTACGGATGATGGATTTTTGACGTGCACCAATCAAAAATGCGGCATTGTATATAGAGATGTACTTGACCAAGGCGCAGAATGGCGGTACTACGGAGCTGACGATAATCAGAATGGAGACCCGACTCGTTGTGGTATGCCAGTGAATCCATTGCTTGTAGAATCATCTTACGGATGCAAGGTAATGTGTGATGGGGCGATGAGTTATGAGATGCGGAAATTTCGAAGGTATACAGAATGGCAGTCAATGCCGTATCGAGAAAAGGCGCAGTATGATGAGTTTCAGTGTATAACCATTATTGCACATAATGGCGGTCTACCTAAAATTATTGTGGATGAGGCGCTGCGTTACCACAAGAAAATTTCCGAGTTTAAGACATATCGCGGATTAAACCGTGACGGAATTATTTTAGCTTCGACATATATTGCGTGTAGAAAACACGGCTGTCCAAGAACAATTAAAGAAATTGCGACGATTTTCAACCTGGACAATACAAGCGCGACGAAGGGATGCAAAAATGCGATTACGATTATCAATGAACTAGAACACGAATTTGAAAATTCCGACAAGACGAATTTCAGCAAAACGAGACCGGAGGCGTTTATTGAGCGGTATTGTAGCCGATTAAATATGAATGGCGAGTTAACAAAGGTGTGTCAGTTTGTGGCGTCGCGAATTGAAAAACAGAATTTGATTCCGGAAAATACGCCGCATTCAATTGCGGCGGGAATCATATACTTTGTGTCACAAATGTGTAACTTGAATATTTGTAAACGGGATGTGAATCGGGTGACGGAAATTAGCGAAGTCACGATCAATAAATGTTTCAAGAAGCTGGAACAATATACCAGCAATTTAATACCAGGTGTTATTTTAGAGAAGTATGCGGTTGTTGTCGACAATAAAGTGAAAAAAACGTAATAAAAAACGTGAGACTTGACACATACATAATAGGACATATTGTAAATTATTTTTTTTTTGAATATTTTTATGTGTACATATTTATATTAGACCAAAACAAAAATTATACCAAACCAAAATCGAATGTCGTCAACCGATTATATACTTAGTGAGAATAATAAAGAAGATGTGAAATTTACTAATTCTATTTATGAATACTGTAAAAACAATTATTTTATTCCGGTTGAAAATAAACATGTTGTTATAGCACATAGTGTTATGGAAATAAAACAAGCAGTTGTAAATATTACGAATTATTCTATAAAATTCATGGATGGTAAACACAGACCATATGTTACAAATAAAGAAAATAATATAAATACAAATGTCGATAAAAAAAATGTAATCGCCGTAAATATTACAGGATATTTACCATTTAGAAAAATAAATAGCACCGATTATAATGATGTTATCACATGTGTTGATAATACATGGTTTCCTTATATGTATACAAATCATAAAGAACGTAAAAACATAATAGAAGATGCTGCTGCTGCTGCTGATATATATTTATTAAGTGGTAAAAAACTACTTGGAAATCCTTATGACATAAGTTTGTTACCTAAAACAAATATAAAAATAAGTTTTGGATTTATAAAAAACAGAGATCTTGCAAAGTTGATTCAAGATCAAGTCAATTACATTTCGGGCGGATTTGATTTACATGATATTACAGATGTAAAAGAAATGTTACAGACACATATAAGACTATTGTCTGTATATAAAATAAATAATAATACATTAAAAAAAGGTGTGAATACTATTATAAAAGTGATAAATATTTACAATATGAAGTATCCAGATTTTAAAGTAAAATATCAAGTCGAACCGACAATGTTATACGTGTATGTTACATCAGATGAAAAAGTTAATATTAAAAAATTTATACAGGTTTTCAACATTTTAAATTTAGAATATAAATTAAATTCTAGCGATCAAAGTATTTGGACTCCAAAAGTAAAAAATGGAATATATATTTCTACTGTAAAATATAAAAAGAGTTTAAATGTTAAAATTTAAATATTAGAAAAATATAACTTATATGACAACCATAAACACAGATACAATAATGAATGAAGAAGATTCAAAAAATTACACTACACATGCAACAGATGTAGGTGTAGGCACAAAAATTGAAGAAATTGCACATACAAAAAAATCGATTGCTCCAAAAATTGTATTTATTGTTCCTTACCGTGATCGCGAGCATCATTTGAAATTTTTTTCAGTGTATATGAAGCACGTTTTATCGGACTACGACCCGTCAACCTATGAAATTTACATTATTCATCAAAAAGACACCCGACCATTTAATCGCGGAGGTATGAAAAATATAGGGTTTTTGGCGGTGAAGGAAAAGTATCCGAATGAGTATCAAGACATGACATTTGTATTTAACGATGTGGACACGGTTCCGTATGATAAGGACATATTACAATACGAAACACGTGCAGGCATTGTAAAGCATTTTTACGGAGTGAAATTTGCGCTGGGTGGTATATTTTCTATAAAGGGTGGAGATTTTGAACGAACAAATGGATTTCCGAATTTTTGGGCGTGGGGTGGAGAAGATAATTATATGCAGTATCGTGTTTTACAGTGCGGCCTGAAAATAGACCGGCGCGGATTTTTCCCGTTGCAACATCCAAATATTTTACAAATGGTGGAAGGAATCATGAGGACGATTTCACGATCCGAAGCTGAAATGGTATTTTATAAAACGACGAATGATGGACTCTATACGCTACAAAATGTAGTTTTCAAGGAAGAAGAAAAATCAACTACGAATGCAATTGATTTCAGATTTATTCACGTTTCACATTTTGACTGCATGTACAGTCACGCTTCAAATACCTACGAAGAACAGAACATTCATGAAGAAAAACGGATAAAGTTTAAATCAAGGGGCGTTGCAGCGGCGACACAAGAAGAACAAGAGCGCGCTATGCATCAACAACAAGTTTTAGCAGAACAGGAACAACGTAGAATTCGAATTCAAATGCAGCAACAGTTACAACGACAGCAGCATTTACAACGACAACAACCGCAGCAACAACAGTACTCACAGTCGCAACAACAACAGTACTCACAGTCGCAACAACAACAGTACTCACAGTCGCAACAACAACAGCAACAACAACAGCGAGTTGTTAGACGTATAAGAAGAGGATTTTTTTAAAATATATATTTATTCATATTTATTCTATCAACTATTGAAATTGTATAGAATAAATAATTATCATACATTAAAATGCTTCGTTAAAATCGAAAATTTCTTCCGTCTTGGTTTTTTCTGCGAGAGCGTATTCGCTTACCCGCTTTTCAAAAAAATTTGTTTTACCTTCGATGCTTATCAGCTCCATAAAATCAAACGGGTTGGAAGAATGATAAAGCTTTTCACATCCCAACTGCAACAGCAACCGGTCAGCGACGAATTCAATGTATTGAATCATAAGTTTGGAATTCATGCCAATCAAGCGGCACGGCAGCGCCTCGCAAATGAATTCGGTTTCAATTTCGACTGCCTCTTTCACAATTTCTTGCACTCTCGCCTTTTGTGCTGGTTTTGACATTTTATTGTATAAAAGTACGGCAAATTCGGTGTGAAGCGCCTCGTCACGCGAAATGAGTTCATTGCTGAAAGTGAGGCCGGGCATTAGGCCGCGTTTTTTCATCCAGAAAATAGAGCAAAATGCACCTGAAAAGAAGATGCCTTCGACACACGCGAATGCAATCAAACGGGTTTGAAACGAGCTGCGCTTATCGTGAATCCACTTTTTTGCCCAATCACCTTTTTTTTTAATGCATGGAAAATGATGGATGGCATTAAAAAGGCGCCCGCGCTCTTCTTCGTCTTTAACGTATGTGTCAATAAGCAAGCTGTAACATTCGGAGTGTATATTTTCCATGGCGATTTGAAAGCCGTAAAAAGCGCGGGCTTCGGCGAGTTGGACGTCGGACATGAAACGGACCGCCAGATTTTCAAGAACAATGCCGTCGCTAGCGGCAAAAAATGCAAGAATCATACTTATAAAATATTTTTCGTCATCTTCCAAGGTTTGCCAATGAACACCGTCCTTTGAAAAATCAATCTCTTCCGCTCTCCAAAAACAATCCACTTGTTTTTTATACATTTTCCAAATATCATTATCTTTTAGTGGAAACATTACATAGCGATTATCGTCTTCGGTAAGTAAAAGGTCGGCGAAATTTGCACCGGTGGGTATTTTTTTTGACATTCCTTAAAGTATTGAGTGATTGTATATTTATTCAACAATATTTTTTAAATTTCTTAAATAAATATTTTAAAATATAAGAAATTTAAATATATAATAAAAGTAAAAGTATATAGAAGTGAGATTGAGATGAATGGTGCTCCAAGAAAAGTCGAAGCAGATGAATCTACGGGTATGTCTGTATACAAGAGAGATAAAAAAATGAATGAAATCCAACAAAAGTTAGAAGATAATAGGAAAAAAATGTTTGAAAAACGGCTAGCATTAAAAAAATACGCAAAGACGCATGGATCCGACCACCATGTAAATGAAATCATAAAAAAATATGATGATTATTATTACGAATATAAAGAAAATATTAAATTACAAATTCGCGCTTTAGAAGAGATTATAAAACATTTAGACGACATTTTAGAAGAACAAAGTACGAATGAGGATTTAGACGCAGAAGAATTGGTTTCTAGAAATAAAATGAATATAAAAAAGGATAAAATGGCGATAATAAAGGAAATAAAAACCCTCAAAAAATTAATGGGTTTGTAAAAGTTTATTATGCGTTTTTCCAATTTCTCTCATTAAAAGTCCATACGGTTTCAATAATTTACGCACCTTTTCCATTTTATTGTGGTAGTATTTTTTCCATTTGCGTTGAATAATTCGCAACCAGAATGTTTTATAAATTGCCACATGTTCACCACCGCTTTCTAATTCAATATGTTCAATAATTTCCAATGAAATGTAGTTTTTTTTTGAGACTGCGGCTCTATAATTTCGAATATAAGAATGTTCTGTTGAATGTCGATTTAATTGAAAATATCGACAATAGTGATTTCGTGACATGTTGATCATGTTCATAAAAATAGTAAATTCTAATGAGTCATAAAACGTATCCACGTTGACAGAGTGCAGTATTAAATAGTGCAAGTCAATATCCGGGGAACTATTTGTATCTTTTCCGTGAATGTATGCATTAAAAAATACGCAAAAAGCCAGTTCATATTTCGAGTTCATTCAATGAATCAATGATTTGTATATTACATTCACGAATTCTATTTATACGATATTTGTAAATTAATTTTCTTTATAGACATTTTTATAATATTTTGTTTTATTTGTATAAAATAATATTATATTATAATAAATTATATATAACAAATAAATTATATTTGGAAAAATGGTAAATATTCACATGAAGCTTCCAAAGGTTGTTGAGACAATGTTGAACGATAAAAATGTTTTATACATTGTTGCCTTTTTAGCAATTATGAACTTTTTTGGATACATTATTTTGAGGGACAGCTACGCATTATTAATATTTTTGTCTGTCGGATTCATATCAACATACTTTAGTAAAAATATGACAGTTGTTTTACTTTCAACGCTATTACTTACAAATTTTATTACTGTATTATCAAGAAATTTTGTTATTAATAAGGAGGGTTTTGATGCAAATGCGGCGACCAATGATGCGGGAACTACGGCGAATGCAACTACGACAGATGCGACCACAGTGACAGATCCTAAAAAACCGGTTGCAGCAAACTCGGTAGTAAACAGGGCAAAACCAGTTGTAATGGGTGCAGGTGGCGCATCAACCAAGGCATCAAAAAAGGTGGCTGCTTCTGCATCGTCTACGGCCGCTGTTGTTCCAAACGGTAAGAATAATGCAGCAGCAGCAAATGCAGCAACAACAAAAGAACCCATGACGGAACTAAGTCCGGCAAGTTTGGACGATGATGATGATCTTCCCGTGAATAATCGTGTTGATTATGCTAAAACGCTTGAAAAGGCGTATGATAATTTAGAGAATTTGGTTGGCAAGGATGGAGTTAATGGCCTAACGTCTCAAACCAATGTGCTCATGGAGCAGCAGCAAAAGCTTATGGAAAACATGAAGAGTATGGAACCGCTTTTGAAAACGGCACAGTCCTTTTTAGATAAATTTGAGTCAAGCTCGATGGGCAAGCTGTTTGAAAAGATACCGGGCATGTCATCTATGTTTGGAGGCGGTGGAACTGGTGCTCCTGGTGGCGCCGCCGGTACTGCTGCACAAAATGGGAATATGAAAGTATAATTTTAAAAAGAAATAAATTCTTTTTCTTTTATGAAATCGTAAAGGTTAAATTGTATCACACATATTTTATAATAACATATATTATGTATTTTTAAGTTATTATAAATTAAATAACAATTTTCATTTATATATTATTTTAATGTATGCATCTTTTTGTCCCTTTTCTACTTGTTTCAAATAGTAATTTATTTTTTCTTTAAATTGTTCGTGTGTCAAATCTTCACTATAAATATATCTTCTATCACCTACTCCATCATCAACTTCCCAAAATACATTTGCTCTATTATGCCAACTTTTTTTTAATTCTTCCTCATTTTTTATTAAACTAATTTCTCCTTTCATTTGTTTTATATTTATTTATATATTTATATTTAATATTTAAGATTTAATAACTAAACAATGAATAATAAATTTTTATATATAAAATATACAAATAAATAAGTTAAGCAACAAATAAAATAAATCGACAAATGAATCCGAATTTTCAGAATGATATTCGACAAATGAATAAAACGTTTGATGACGTGCTCACTAATTTTAAAGACAATTATGTGAATTTTCATACGAACGCGACACTTTCGCTACCATCTTCTCCACCCCCATCTTCAACTGACTCTCTTATAACTACATCTGTCCCCCAAACGAATACGAATACGAATACGAATACGAATGCATTTTCAAAAGATCCGAATGATGCCGCGCTGTTAAAATACAGACACGCTGCAAACCAGCTTTTAGAAAAAGTCAGATCACAGATTGCTTCAAATTCGAAAAAAATATCGAGCATCAACACGGATATTACTCCGATTCAAAAAGCGTATTTGCAAGTTATGGAAACGGGAGTTGCGCTAGACCAAACCAAATCGGCGTCAGTAGTTTCTTTGGAAGACTATAATGAGCTTTATCGAACCACTGTTTTCGGTGCCATGATGTATGTTGTTGGCGCGGGGGCAATAATTTATTTATTGTATAAACCAAAAATTCAGAGCCAATTTTAGAATATTTTATTCACTAGAATAGAAAATAATAGAAATGGGATAATGGATAATGGAAATGAGAATAATTATATTATGTGTATATTAAAAAAGTTTATAATATAAATATATAGTAAGTTAAATCATGTATAGTTTACGCCAAGGACGCGCATTTTTAAAAGAAGAAGAAAAAATAAACGACCAAACAAATGTGCAACATGCATCAAATATATATTTAGCACAAAAACAAAAAAATGGACCAGATTCCGAATCTGGATCTGGATTTAAATCCGTGTTCAATAGATTGAATCCACTCCAATACTTTAAAACGATGGTGGAACCATTTGATAGCACAAGTAGTAATGCATTGCCATCACCGGCATCAGCGTCTTCATCTAGCGCATCGGCACCACAGCCTGTGTCTAAAACAGGAATAGCAAGTATTCAAAAATTAAATGACGCATTTGATTCGAAGATGAATGCATATTCCAGCGCCATCGCAGAATATCATAAAGAAATTTTAAAAGGGAACAATTATTTTGTAGTCCAAGTGAAAACACTAACGCCGATCAACAGTTGCTTTAACTGCGATGCAACTTTAGGAGGAACCGATTGCAGCGCAATGGGTGTTTCTAATTCAAACGGCGAAATTCGAAGCGCACTTCCAAATTCTGCATCACCAACTGCAACCTTGTTGCCGTGTGTTCAAGCCGGCATAACGGTTCCGGGTTGGAGTGCAAATCCAAATGACAGCGGGACGTGTATTGCGCCGCTGGCCGGACAAAAATGTTGTCCAACAACCATGTTTAATGGACAGCCGGTTTGTATTGCATCATTCAATGGTTACGATGAAGCCGCAATGAATAATTGGTCAAATTCGTGCATTACGCCTCCATCGCCCGATGAAATTAATCAACGCATTGCACTTGCAAACGAGTACTGCCAGGGAAATGGCATTGATTTAAATTATTGGAGTAAAAATGCGAATAATTTTGTGCTCGTCACGACACAAGATCCAGGAGACAGCAGTAAAAAATATGTGGATCAAAATGACAGTTGTTCAGGATGGGCTGATTCTGGAGAATGCGAAAAAAATCCAAACTACATGTTGAGCATGTGTGCCGCGTCATGCGTTCGAGTTGGCAGCAATGTTCCAGGAGAAAACATACGCCCGTTTGCGAGAATGAACAGCGTTCCGGTGTGGATTGTAAATACGTACACGAACATGCAAGATGCAAATAAAGCCAAAGCGGCTGCAGTGTTTAGCCCAACGGTACAAACTACATTAAAGTCTACGCGTGATGACATGATGAATGCAGGGACAGCATTAATAAAAGCGCTTTCCTCACAACAAACTACGACGGCTGAAGAACGAAAAAACATTGAACAACAGCTGCGTTCGGTAGAAACAAAAATGTCAAAACTTGTGTCTCAGTCACAGAATCTGGATATTTCATTAACAGATGCTGTAACCACAAATATGAATAAAAATAAAGGTAAAACGACTTTAAAAGACAAAGAGAAACAACAACATGCAGCTACGGCAACGGTGACGGCAACAACAACGTCGACAAAGGAAACATTTTTGGCAACATCGTCACTTGGCGCACAAGAAAAAGATACCCGTATACAATTTGAATCAAACTATACATTTTACACACTTTTTCTTGTTATCGCAATTGTCCTCTTTGTCATAATGTTTAGCAACTTTTTGTATACGCCGTCTGAATCTTCCGATTCATCATCTGATGAGTCGGGGTCTGGATCGTATGGACTGATGTTTGGTATTATTGCACTGCTATTCTTCATTTATTTTATTGTTCAATACATTCTGGTTCGTTATAATATGAGTCGCCCACAACTACCATTTGAAAGCGTAAATCCATTGTTTGTTATTTAAGAGAGAGGTTAAGAGAGATTTATATGAAAAATTTTTAAATGTAAAAATGTAAAAAATAATAAAATAATATATATTATAGAATAGTTTTATAATATACATATAAGTACTTCAACATACATAATCCAATATAATTAATGTCTTCTGTCGCACCAAATTCGCCGAGACAAACTGCTGCATCAGTAAATGCGCCAACTGTCCCGACACAAGTTATCGTAAGCGATAGTAAAACTGCCAAACTGTCGCCGCCATCTGAACAAGAGGGTCACAATGAAAATAATGCAACTGAACAAATTATCGAAAAAATTTCCAACTTGCAAAATGTAGAGAATAAAAAATATGACGATTTAAATATTCTACTCGCTTCAAATCCGACTCCAGACAATATTGCGCAACAAAAGGTGCTCATGAATGACATTACGCAACTCACAAACATTCGATCTCAATTATTCAACACATTGTTACTGCACGCTCAAAACAATATGAAAGTAAATGATGCCATGAGTGCCAATGTGCAAGACAAACATACCATTGTTACGCTGAAAGAAAACGACTTGAATGCGCGAAGGTCTGCAATTGCGGCATTGAACCAAGACTTTGAAAACACGCAAAGAATGGTTGACATCAACGTGTATTATAAAAAGCAATACGAGGCCCGCGTTAAAATTATGAAATACATTGTTGTCCTTTGTTTTGTGGTGATATTTTTTATCGTACTTATGAACTTGGGCTGGCTGCCACAGGAAATGGTGATTGTTCTAGTGATTATTATTATTCTTGGCGGAGGATTATATGTTGGTTCATTGATGTATGACGCGTATCAAAGGAGCAATATGAACTTTGATGAATATGACTGGGGTTTTGATGCTGAAAAAATGGCATCCACGATTGCGAAACAACCACGACATAAAAAACCAACGTCAAAAGATCGAACATCATGTGCTACAAACGATGATGATGATAGCATAACATCAAAGATGGAATCCATGTACAAGTCCGTTTCATCCTCGGCATCATCCCTTGAAGATTCAATCAAGTCATCGTCGTCAACGTTCATCTCGGAATTAACTGGAACTTCAGGATCTGACGGCACCCCCGATCCGTCTGCTTCTTCATCATCGATTTCCGCTGCATCAACGGCGACCACCGGGCCAGATGCCACCTTGACGCCTTCAGTGCAGTCAAAGGTGTCTGAAAGTTTTATGCTATCAAAAATGCCTCGAAAATATTTTTCTGATATTCAAGGACAAGGTGCAAATCCATTTACAATGGAAGATAATTATGGAAAAATTTAAATATAAGAAAATTAAATATAATAATTTTTTGTTTATATTTATAATATAATACATATAAATAAAATATATGGTTATTGTAGTAAATAAATAACTACATTATTTTATAAACGAATTCATACATTTTACGATAATTTCGAATTAGTATGACAGACAATGCCGCATTACTTCAAAGCATTCAAACCATAAATGAAATGGTTGCAAACGTTAATAATTCGTGCGACCACGACTGTTTACTTGCAAAACAAAGAAGCGAGCTAAGACAACGCTACTTGGACGCAGAACGAAATGTTCGAACTGCCCCCGAGAAGCTAACACAAGCCGAACACGATTATTTTTTGAATAGAGATGGTCCGAAAAAATATAGAGAATTTTTGAGAAATCGTTACGGAAAGAATGCAGACCAAGAAATTCAGAAGTTAAAGAATGAACATAAAATGATTATGAATGAAATTGATTTAGGAATCATGAAAATACAGTCACAAAACAATGAAATATACAATTCATCAAACTATAAAAACATGTTGGTGTCTACACAGAGTCGCATTGAAGACGAGTTGCAAGAAAACGAACGCAGTGCGACCGTAAGCAGTCGAAAAATTTTTTACATGGAAAAACAAATTCAATCATTTTCGTGGTGGTTCTACTTGTTTCGAAACTTGTATTGGATATGCGCTATCGTGTGGGTCTTTGTTGGCGTCATCTATTATCGCCAATTTACCACGCGTTCCATCGCCATATTTGTTTTTATCGTAGCTTATCCGTTTTTCATGGTTTGGCTGTTTGTGGCCACCTATTCGTTTATAAAATATGTTGTCTCGATGTTTCCGAGAGATGTGTATCTCAGTATTTAATTTTTATATATTTAAATAAAACAAAAAATAATTAATTACATTTCAGATTTTAAAATAATAGAAAATAATATAGAATACATTATATAGATAAATATATTAAATATAGATGAGCGGGGTTTTATTTTCACTAAAACAACTTTTAGAGAACGCGAAGATGAAGACCAGATCGCTTAAAGAAGAAAAGCAAGATGAAATTAATAGACTTAAAAAAGAAATAAAACAAGAACAAGAAAATTTCAACATGTGGAGAAACCATGAACTAAACCGCTTAAAAGATATCGAAGAGCTTAAAAAGACGTGGAGAGAAGATAATTCTTTCAAAAATCTTGATGAAAACCTTGTTAGTCGATACAACATAAGTAGAATAAATACGCTTAAAGACGAAATTAAGTCTATCGAGGAAAATGAAGAAAATGAACAAAAAAATGCGTGGGAAAAAACAAGAAATCAAGGATTTTTTCGTACTGGTGGAAAAAGTGGAAAAAAGAAAAATAAAAAGAATATAAAAACAAAAAAAAATAAAAAAAAATCACGACGACGACGTTTTTAAAAAAAATACAAGAATAAAGATATTAATTCTCTCTATATGTCTCAATCATTTGACCTTCAAATGTCAAATGTCAATTATAAAAGAATCTCTACGATTCTATAAATATTTCGTATAACATATTTAAGTATAAATATTTAAAAACTTAAAATCTACATGTATATATATATATCAAAATTTGTAGCAAATGGAAGAAGTAAATAAAAAAATGGATATTGCAAAATTAAAACTAAAGACCGGAGATTTGCTTGTGTGTGATGATTTGCAACATGATAACTGGGGTCTTTTTAGTTGGTTTATAAAGTTCATGACAATGAGCGATTTTTCTCACGTGGGAATGGTTGTCGTTGACCCAGAGATGACGAATCCTGCATTAAAAGGTACGTATGTGTGGACGTCAGGTATATCAAATACACCAGATCAAGAAGACGGTATTAAAAAATTTGGTGTTCAGTTCATCGAATTGCAGAATTTTTTGCAAACGTACGAGGGAAAAATATACTTGCGACGACTGAAATGCGAATCAGAAGAACAATATCATAAAATATTCAATATTGAAACGCTCCGCGAAATTCATCAGGTCGTATATGATAAACCGTATGATACAGTAGTCATAGACTGGATTGAGGCATATGTTCAAAAAGATTTTAAACCGCAAAAAACATCGAGGTTTTGGTGTAGTGCGCTTATTGGATACATTTATACAAAGTTGACACTGTTGAAAAGTGATTTGGATTGGAGTGTTTTGACCCCCAGTTTTTTTTCAAGTGAAAACAAGACATTTAGCATGTTGCACGGCGCTACACTTGAAAAAGAGGAACAGATTTGGGGATAGCGTCGTTATTTTATTTTTTTACATGAATAAAAAATAAATATAAAATTGAATATTTTTTATTCACAAATTCATATAATACAATAACAGTCATTAATAAAAAGAAACAAACTATGAGCCACCAAGATTGGACCCCCGTTGTATTCAACAAAAAATCAAATAGTGAAAAAGAAAAAAACAAGTCGACTCCAACTGCTTCATCGTCATCGCTGTCGAATGTTGGTATTTATAAAGCAGCCAGCGACGACGACGTCAAAAAAACAAAATACGTTTCGAAAAATACGTCACAAGCAATTATGAACGCGCGTTCTGAAAAAAAAATGACACAGAAAGAGCTGGCGCAAAAATGTAACATGGATGCATCGATTATCAATGAAATCGAGCGCGGCGTATGTGTTTATAATGCGACACATGTTAACAAGATTCAGAGCGTTCTTGGTGTGAAAATTCCAAGATCTTAGTTAAAATACAAGATCTTAGTTAAAATACTATAATACCATTAATTTCAGGAACGGTGGATTCGTTTTGATCATACATGATTTCATCAATAATGGCTGCATCAGGAATGCCGTTAAAAATAGTTTGAATGACGGGTGAAGAAAGCGCTATAATTTCTTTGAAAATAATGCTATCAATTTCAGGAACGGTGGATTCGTTTTGATCATACATGATTTCATAAATGATGGGTGCATCGGGCACACCGTTAAAAATGCTTTGAATTACGGGGACAGAGAGAGTAATATTTTTTTCGATGCAGCATCCGGATAATTTATTTTGCCGATATTTGTCGAGTGCAATATATTGCGTGAGTGGAAAGTTTCTATTTTTTACGAAATAGTTGTTGGATTCACTAGTTCCTTGGAAGTTCCCGGCATTTGCCATGGTTGCACCATATGCTGAATAATATGAAAACCCGTTACTCGTAATGGTGTCGGATTTCAGCTTTTGAAGACGCGTGCTTCCGGATACTGCACCTTGGCGCGCAAATTGTGGATTGTTTGGTTTATAAATGGTGCTGCAGTAATTGTTCGGCGGAGTATTGAGTGCGTTATTATTGTATATTTTAGGATTTGCACAATTTTTGGGTTCATATGCTTGCGGGCCTCGAGGGTCATTGTTTGGATATAAAAATATAAATGGGATATTATTTTTTGGACTGGGATAGTAGACGCCGTCGGGGAGTTTGGTCGTTGACTCGCGTTGCGCATAGGTTCGGCATCTAGACTCCAAATATTGTGTTATAGAACTGTAATATGACTGACTTTGGGTTACTATCCCCGATTTAATGACATTGACTTCTGGATTACACGCAATACATGCGGTATCAAATACACCGGTGTAAATATTATAATTTGTATCAACCATCGTCGTTGGTTCTGGATCAGGATTTGGATTTTCATTGTATGGTGTTATGGGGTCCACGCTAACGATAATTGGAACGGGGGGGATATGATTCGTGTCATTGTATTCAATAATATCAATAATGGGAGAAGTTTCATTAAAAAATCCTTGAATAACGGGTGCGCTCAAATAAAATGGAGGAACATCAATTTGTCCATTATTCTGTAGTTTTATTCCATCGATGAAATTGTTTTTTTTTAACGAGGTCGCAATTTCAAAAGAGTTGTGTCCATTATAAATTGTATCTTCTATTTCGACACTGATTTGAATGGGAGTATTTGGATCAACATTTGTAATTTCTGGAACGGTGCTGTCACCTCCGGCATAATTAATTTCGGTAATAACAACCGCTCCAGGAACTTCTGGAACAATGGATTCAATGATCGGAGCATTATTTACGAGGCAGCGACATGAGTCGTCGCTTGTTTTGTAAATGGTGGAACCAGGAGTATCCATAAAGTAGACCTTCGACATTCGTTTTTGGGTAGAGTTGTCGTCAGACGGTTTCGTGGGGACCAGCTGTCTTCGCCAATGTTTTAGTGGGCGCGCTTTAAAATCGGGCCCAATAAAATCATCCTGCTTCAAATTACTGGGCACATTGTTTGCATTTGGGCGATGCATTCCCGGGACAATATTAAATGCCGTGTCTACCTTTGTTGCATAATGCGGTTGTCTTGTCGTAACTAAAGTATTCGAACTTTTAAAATTTTGCGGATTATTTATTTTTGGTGTTATTATATTTGACATAATTTATACCCACCCTTAAATAATAGTAAGTATTAATTTAATTATTTAATAATTATTTCGATATTATTATTAAATAATTAATTATTTTTATTTGTTATTATTTTCTATGGTATTTTTTTGTTGAACGACGATGGCGACTACGACGACGTTGTTTTTTTTGTCGTCTTTGTGTATATTTCTTTTTTTTTCTTTTTCCGCCGTCAAATCCAGTCATATCATAATTTTCCAATGAATTTTCTAAAGCTGCTGCTGCTGCTGCTGCTGCTGCTTCTTCTTTTTTAAAACGATCACGAGCTTCACGTTCAAGAGAATCGGCTTTTTCCTTTTCACTATCTACATACGCTTGTTCTTCTTCATCTAGTAGATAACGTGGATTAACATTAGAATTTTTTAATGAATTTTTTAAAGCTAAAGCTTCTTCTGCTGCTTTTGCTGTTTGGCGTTGAATGAAGGCGGCGGTTTCCTCATCTTCCTCTTTATACTGTTTTCGCAGGTTCTGAAGCCGAACCTCCTCTGGAATAAATGGTTGTGCGTTTTCAGTTCTGGCTTTAAATGCTTCTACTGCCGCTTTTCTGGCAGCTGCTACTCTGGCAGCTTCTTCTTCTTCTGCTGCTATTCTGGCTGCTTCTTCTTCTTCTGCTGCTATTCTGGCTGCTTCTTCTTCTTCTGCTGCTATTCTGGCTGCTTCGTCTGCTTGAAAATCTCTTAGAGATACTGATTGACCGCGTGCATTTAGTGTTCTACCTCTGGTTGTTGGAAATGATCCTCTATTAATTCCTGATTGTCCTCTGCCTACTGTGAATGTGCCTCTGGCTGCTACCGAGTTTCCTCTGGCTGCTACCGAGTTTCCTCTGGCTTCTACCGAGTTTCCTCTGGCTTCTACCGAGTTTACTCTGGCTTCTACCGAGTTTCCTCTGGCTGCTACCGAGTTTCCTCTTCATCTTTTTGGATACATGATAAAATTTTTAAATATTCCTAAATATTATATATTATTATTATTTAGTTTAATATAATATTTTATTTTTTTGTAACTTCTAATTCAGCGAGAGTGTATGGACTTTGAATCAAATAAATTTCATCATCGTCGGGATGCGATTTATACATGGAACAATTTGCATATTTCAGTTTCATGAGTTTTGTAGATTCCGTTTCGCGTTTTCTTGACACAGGTTCTGATTCCGATTCCAATTCTTCGTCCGCATTTTCCACAATCGCTGTCGCATCTTGATAATCTGGATTAAACTGAAGAGAGGACTGATACGTTTCCAACATGTTGCGAATGATTTCGACTTGTTTCAGGGGGTCGTGCGTTTTTAAAACTAGTTCCTGCTGTTTTTCAATGTTGGATAAAATCGACTGAATTTCATCTCGTGTGCGTATATAACGAACATGCATTTGTTTATCACCTACAACCGCTTCATAATCGGACAAATACTTTTTATATATTTCAAGCTGTTTGTTAAATTCAGGTATTTTCCCAGTGATTTCGGCAAGCGTTTCATCTTCTGTTTTATAGTTGAATAATAAATCCAGTTTCAAATTTATAATTTCTTCCTTCATTACTTCGACTTTTTTAAATTGAGATGTCAGTAAATCTTGAAGATTGTGTTTATTTCCTAGTTTAAATCCGCGACTTCTTTTCAATCGTTGCATTTTTTCCATAATATTTTTTACGATTTCAGATTCTATAAGTTTTTTTTTTAGTTCGGTGCGTTTTTTATCGTTTGTCATTTCCATGAATTTTGTTTTTTTATAGAGTTGGCTAATTATTTTTTTTCTTTCTTCGAAAAAATCTTGTCTTAATTTAAAAAACATGGTCATCTTTTCTTCTTCATTTGTTTCTTTTGTTTCTACTGCTTCTTCTATTATTTCACTCATTTGTTTTGTTTTATAAGTAAATATGAATTTATGAATTATATATATATATATTATTTTTTCTCTTCAATTTATAATTTGTTGTGTTTATATTTCTTTTTTTTGAATATTTTGTTAATTTTCGTTTTGCCATTTTACTCTTTTTTTTAGTGTGATATTTTCGAGAGAGTCGTCTTGTTAAACGATGTTTCTTACCCCTACACCTACCACTACTTCCGCCAGAATGTTCATCATTATTTCCATCATTATTCTCATCATTCTCACCATCATTTGTAAATGCTGATGTATCAAAATCCTCAATAAATTCTGTATCATCATCGCTGGAAGGAGAAGGAGAAGCAGCATCAGGAATAATGGGAGGACCCAACCAAAAATAATCATAGAGGGGATTAACTTCTTCTCTTTCTTCATTTCGTACTACGGCATTTTGAGAAGCATTCGCACATGCGCGCGACCATATTGAATCAGCATAGTCTGAACCAACTTTTCCAACAATACTGACACCACCAGCAGCTACCCCCTGCACTTGCGCTTGTGCTGCATTTTTATTTGTTTGGCATTTTTTACAAATGCTCTTTCTTACCCCATGTTCACCACAAAAGCTGCTTCCCCCGCATTCTTTGCATTGGCTTCTTTGTCTGTTGTGTTCGCAAACGCTGGCGCCTCTGCAGTCTTTGCAAGTGTTTCTTACCCTTTGGTGCTCACAAATGCTGCTTCCCACGCAGTCTTTACATCTGCTTCTTTGTTTCTCGTGTTGACAAATGCTGCTACCTTTGCATTCTTTGCATTGGAATTTTAATTTACCATGCTCACAAATGCCACTACCTCCACACTCTTTGCATCTGGATCTCACTTTGCCGTGTATGCAAGTGGGCATTTATTTTCAGTGATTATTATTATATAGATGCGATAAATATACATTATATTTATATTTGTTGCATTAAATTATTATATAAGAAATATAAATAATTTAATTTATTTATACTCTTGTTTATTTTATACTCTTGGTATATATTCCTCTAAATATTTCAAAGAATCTTTTTGCCAGCGGTTCATGCTACTGCGAGGATTTTTTTTTTCAACAAGTTCAATTGCGCTTTTAGAATCCATACCACGCTTATACATTAAATATGCGGCCGCTCCACAGTTGCTTCGCCCTTTTCCAGCATAACAGTGTATTAGAATGCGCGCATTAGGAACATCGGCGTGAATTTTATCTATGGTATGAAATAATGTTTCATAATTTTTTTTCGACGGAGGCATATAATCGGGAACCGGTATTCCATAATACTTAATGACCGTGTTATTGATCCATTCTATTTCCCAATTTCCATATTCATTCGATTCAATAAAACCAATAACTGCATCAAATCCAGAAACTGCGCTATAATTATCCTTTGTTGGAATACTTGAAACAGAAATAGATTCGTTTATATGATACATGTAAAAATTTGAATCATGAATAAGACCGGATCGTTTTGTTGCGTTGATAATTCTTTTAAATATTCCAAGACCAATATACTTTAAATAATACAACATGAATAATGTTATTAACTATATATTAACTATATATTTAATATGTGTATTATATTTAAATATATATAATAAATAATCACCATCCTGGCAAATCGGTAATTAAATTGGCATTTGTTATATTTCCAAATTTTTGTCGATCTATATTGATTGCGGCAGAAACATTATTTAATCTTGTTAAAATATATTGTTTTTCTTGTTGTCTTTTTTGCTCTTTTTCTTCTGGAGTTAATTTACCTTTGTATTTAAAATAAAGTATGGAACAAAGGAGGAATGCAAACAAAAAAAACATGGATATATTAAATAGTGTATTGTAATGATCACTCCGAATTTGATTGCACCCTTTTAACACACCGTTAAAAAAGGATTTTACGCCGGGTTCAATGAGAGTCGGTCTTTCAAACGTGGGACCCGTTCTAAAAAAATTCATTCCAAAATTCATTTTAGTGAATAAATGATTAATAATTTATAATATACTATTTTTAACTCTTTTAATTTATTCTTTAAATAAATAATAGAAAAATCAAATCAAAAAAATACATAAAAAAAATATAAATTTTTATAAATGTATGTATTATATAATAAATATTTTAGTTTGTATTATATAATAAATATTTAATTATAAGAGAAAGATAAAATCATTTTTTACTAATAAAAAAATGTCTTCACCGTCGCCTTCACCTTCGTCTCAACAAACTGCACCTACACCTGCACCTGCTCCTACACCTGCAGCTACAACGACGGCGTCAGCCACGAATAATAGCAGCGGCGGCATCGACCCCGTAGTGTCAATCTATGTATATACTGGTATTACGCTGATATATTTTATTTTTAAATATTTAATGCCAGAAAGAGAATCCATGTTATTCATCATTTATTTTATTCTAGTTCTTGCAAGTCAGTTTGCTTTAAATATATCTTTAGCAAAACAAATGTGCAATAGTCCGTCTAATGTTGGAACTGCGGCTCTAGCAACATTCATTCCATGGCTTTTTATTTTTGGAATTCTCAACTTGCTATTAAACATGTTTCCTGGTTGGCTGTCTGCATTTTCAAATACGATTGGGTATGCAGTTGCAAGTGTAGCCGGTGTGGCTTCTTTATTTACTGACCAGCTGCTCAATGTTGGAAAGCCGCCCAGTAAGGATGCATTCAAAGTTATCCAAAATGTTACCAACGATCCTTCCACAATTATCAATACGATTAACGATGATAATGTAGAACAGTTTTGGAATAAGAGTATTGATGTGAGTTTTTTTAATGCATTTCCACAAGTAAAACCCGGAGTTCAACCACCACCACAATTTACCCAACTTAAAAATCTCATCCGATTGAAAAATATCGTTTCTTATTTTATTTGGTATTTATTGACCGGTATTTTAATTACATCCATAAGTTATAATTACATGTTGTCGATTCCATGCATACAAACACCCAAACAAGCGCGTGAATCAGCAGCTCAATTTTTAGCGAGTCAAACTGCAAAACAACAAGCATCAGATGCTGCCAAATCGAACATGCCAGTATATAAAACAGATGGCAAGTAGTTTTATTTGTGTCTCCATTTATAAGATATTATTTATTCCCTTTACATTTGAAACCATTTTGATGAGACAATGGTGTTATCAATCAAATAAATGTTGTATTTGGAAATAAAATATTTTTCAAACCATCGTTTGCTAACGACATTATATCCTTTATCAAACGCATACTTGCAATAACATTGATATATTGAATACAACGAATGGCTATTTATCGACGCACTGTTAATTGGCTGAGGAATTTGTGAATTTTTTACTGATTTATAATATTGATTAAATTCTTCAATCTCTTTTTGTTTATTCCAGATATCCGGTTTTACTCCAACTTGAATCAAATATTTATCATCTTCAACGATTACGTCCGGGTAAAAATGGCGCACAAGACCAAGAAGCATTTTATCAGAAATATTATTATGCAATAATGTGGTTGCCGATTTTTTGATTGATTTATTGAATAACATGAGTAACTCGTCAATTTCTAGTTCATATTCCTCTTCTTGTTCATTGTCTTCTTTATCATCACACTCATAATAACAAATAATGTTATTTTCCCAATATGAAATAAAATTGCATACAAACGGAATATGTTTACTTGTTCTATTTTTTATAATAAAATTATCATTTTCAAGAATAGAATTCAAACTTGGAATTGTGATCGCACCAGAATCGGAATCGGAATTTGACGTAATCTCAATTCCAAGTTTTTGAGACTGTGTTACTAATAACTGTTTAAGAAAGTGATTAAAAAAAATGTTCGGGATACCCTCGTCTTCAATAAACACTTTCCATAGATATAACATATTTTTCCATGAAATGTGACATCCAATGCACTCTTTTGTAGTTGTATTTATAAATCGTTGTAAAATTTCAATGCTTTTATTATTTTTTAAATATAAAGCATGATGAATTACAGAGTAATTGTTACAGTAATTTTCCAAATATGAATCTCCGCATATATAACGCGTAGAATAATGTGAAGCCACACAAAATAAATTAATCAGTCTATTCATATCAATAAAATTATTTAACGTTAAACATGGAGAGATTTCGCGCATTTGAATTAAACGACATTCATCATTTGAATGTTCATAGTATTTAAATTTAAAGTGATGCAACAAATTGACTCCAAAAAATTTATAACATTCCTGACTTAATTCTTTCAAAATCGGTATCAATGTTTTAGAATGAATAAAGTAATAATACGATTTCTTCTTATGCAAAATGTCGCCAATTACAGTCAAAAAATACTTTGCATAATCCTTTGTTGAAAAAAGAGACGGCACTAAAAGTTGTATAATGTCTTGGATGGTTTCCGATTCTGGAATGGATTTTAGCACGTTGTTTTCCTTGATTCGTTTCATAAGTTGGATTTTAATTTTATATTTCCAAGGCATTAGTTCCTGAAATTTTGATGTTATTGTTGTGAGAATCAAGTGCTGAATGTTGTCTTCTTTTACGACTTCATACATTTTTTCATCCGAATATGTGAAAAATAAATCGGTTGGCGAATGGTAAAAAAAATGTGTTTTTGCCAAGAATTCTTCAATAAACTCGTCAGATTTTTCCTCGAGTGTATTTTTTCTCTCTTCTCTCTCTTTTTGTTGTTGGAATGCATTTTCACAAATATTTGGCAATAGATTATGAATGTAGTGATGTATTTTCTGTTTCATGTCCGGATATTGTTTAAACATTTTTTTTACTGTAGTGAGAGAATCTGCTTCTAAATTTTCGTCATTTACAATTGAATTAACAGTTGTTCCATTTGCGTTTGTCATAAAAGCGATTAAATAAATATATAAATCTATATTTTTATATTTATATGATTATTTATCATTATAATTAAATTATTTGCGCTTCATTGACTTTCTATTTTTTTTACTATGATGTCTGCGCAATGACTTATGATTCTTGTTATTTTTATTTGAACTCCTTTGTCTTTTCCCACCGAGTTTAAGTACATTAGATGTTACCAACTTGCTTAAAAATTTTGCACGATTTGGATCAGTTCGTTGTACATCGAGTAGTTTATTAACATTTTGTGGTGATTTAATACTTCCAATTTCATAGATATCGTCATATCGACGCGGATTATTGATGTTCATTATTGATACTTGATTATAAAATTAACTTATAAAAATTAAGTATATATAAATATATGTATATAATTTAATTTATATTATTTAATAATTATAAATAATAAAAACTTTGAGTTACAACGTCGTTGCAATTCCCGTGTTCATGAGTCCTAAAAACATTTTAAATCGATGGTCTAAATTATAAACATGAGTTTCAATATTTACTAAATCTGCGGAAACATCGAAACTTCGCACATAATAAAAATATTTTTGAGTGTGTGCCTTAATTTTTTTCAGCATGTCGTCCAGCTCATTGTGCAGCTTGACGCACATTTCGTGAATTCCAGTAAGCGCTTTATGAATACTGGGTCGCTCGTGGGCGGCATCCGGTATTTCTGAAATATACGTTTCAATCACTTCCAGCTTGTATACAATGTCGAGTTTTTCAATCCGGGATTTAACGTACCCCTCGCTACACATGTAGTCGGATAAAACTTCATAAAGTTTTGAATTTGTTGCACCAATAGAGCGCAACACTGCATCTCGCTGTAAAAGTGTAATTACGATTGACATAGGTAGAGACTATTTTTATATATTATTGTTACTATTACTAATAATATATATTTATATTTTTATAAAAATTAATTTATCTTGCAACTGTTTGGGTATAAATTTCGTGCAATTCATCATTTGTTATATTGTTACTATTTTTGTTATTACGACTACGACAATGTTGAATTATCGCATATTTCATTTTATTGCACTGTTCCCGTGTATCACATACGAATACAGGAATATTGTATCGTCGTAATATAGATAAATACTCTTTCGTCAAAGGAACTGTGTTTTCGGTTACTAACACTTCTTCTTGAAAATTAATATTCGTGTAGCTGGGAGCAATAGATTTCATCATGTGCGTAATGTACGCTTCTTCATATTTTCTGCGTCTATTCGATATACATTTTTTCATACGATACGTTCCAGATATAAAATTAAAAATGAGAGTGTTCTCATTTTCACACATGATTTCTCCTGCAGCGTAAATTATGTATTTTGTATCCTTCTGGCCATTATTCGCATCATCGCCGCTGCGTGTTGCCAACCGGTACATGATTTGATGATGTTTTGTCCCAAATTCAAACATGTTTTCGGTCTTGGTGACATATAATTGCGGCTTTAGCGCTTCATTTGATGACATACAAGTTGGTGGCGACGCAAGCATATAGGTATAGTATGAACCTGATTCAAATGTGGACGGATTTATAAGAAGCGGACTTATTTTGTCAATCAGATTTCTTACATTTGACGACGTGTCGTATGCATTTATATGAATGTAATAATATTTGCCTGCATCAGCATCCGCATCTCTCCATTTCGACGAAGCAAAACCTTGTGAGTTCAGCACATGCCGGCAAGGGTTTACAATCCTATTGTACGATAGTCGTTTCTTTTCAAGTGGAAATTTGTCAATCGGAATGAAAGCGCTTCTTGTTTTTGTCGGCTGTATAATTTCATAATAAAATAATGGATCCACACGATGCATATTTAATTAAAATAATATGTGCAATATCATATCTATTGTATTGATATGACTATACTTTTATATAATTTCATTATTACATTATATTATGTCTAAATTTAAAACGTATAAAAAGGGGACTTGGGAGAATCGAACTCCCGATCTCTTGCACCCAAAGCAAGCATCATACCACTAGACCAAAGTCCCTTATATATCATATCATTATTCTTATATTATATTATTATTTTTCAATTTTTACGCGTATTTTACTTTTTTTGTATTCTTCTTTGGCCTCTTCAAATCTTAGTTCTAATTCTTTTATAACTTTTGATTTTATTTCACCGTGGTCATGTAAATACATACGGAACCTTAATTGTGAAGTTGTGGGGACCTTTTCTGTATCAACAATATCCAGTTTTGTTTTTTTTATATACTCCCATTCATCAGAGGACAATAAAGCAATACTTGGATTTCTGTATTTTTCATTATCACCATATACTTTCATTTTACGTATAATATTGGCAACAACCGCCATTTTATCTTGAATGCTCTCGCTTTTACCATTGTCTTCTGAATACTGTAAAGGAACTCCAAGTTCATATATTCCGGTGGTGTCGTGCACATCCGTTTGTTTAAAATTGGCGCCGACCATGGCATTCACGAGATACTGTTTGGTGTATTTGTCAGTTAATTTTACAGACATGGGTAACTGTATCGCATCATGGAAACAGTTTCTACCGATGAGCGAATTGTCAACATTAAAACCCATTCTGGTATACACAAAGAATGCAGGAGTATTTCGATATGCGTGCGCCAGCTCTAAAACACATGCTTTTGTTGTAACGTTTTCGTTAAACTTGATACAATACAAACATGCTCCAACCAAAAGTTTTCCAATACCACTTTCAGAACACACTAAATTAATGGCGTACGTTTGTGATCGCATTCGACACGCTCCCAGTTCGGCAATGATGAATCCAATTATTTTTTGTTTATTATTTTTAATAAAAAGTATGTCGGTGTATGGATCATCACCATACAAGATATTTTGTAATGATTTTTCAATATAATCAGAAGAAACAACATCACCACATGATGATCCTATTTCTTCAATTAATTTATTTTTTTTTGCATTTGTATTATGACTTTGGAATAACTTTGACTCTTTAAAGTGAACGAGAGTTTGAAACGAAACTCTTTTACTTGACATTACTTGTTTCATTTCTCGATTCTTTGAGAGTTCATCAATAAGGTCATTATAAAAAAGTGTATTATCTGGTCCATCATTTTTTACGATATATTGTGCCGGTTCACATTGTCCCGTGGCTTTCGATCTACGAAACCCTCGTGTGCATCGTTTTTGTTTATCTTTTGAACCTTTTGTTCTGTATCCGCCTATAGTTTTTAGTTTACTTGTTTTATTCATTCATTCAATAATGACAAATTAATATATTAAATGTAATATATTTGATGTATATTTTTTTTTATTTTTTTTATTTTTTTTGAATTTATAATTTATCTCTCTTCTCTCTAAAAGTAAAATTATAAACCTGAATAATATTTTCAACTCGAGATTTTGAAGTATGTTCTATTTTATTCTGAGTTTACATTTTTAGAAATAGAGAGAAGAGAGATAAATTATAAATTCAAAAAATAAAATATTCATTTTCATTTTTTATGTTTTTTGGATTTATGTTTTTTACGACGACTTTGTTTTTTATTTTTTCGTTTGCTTTTTTTTCCACCTCTGAAACCAATAGACTGTTGTTGGGATTCTAATGAATTTGGTGGAATCATTTCACTAGTACCCAAGTCACTCGTTCCCATGGTACTAGTTCCCATGTTACTAGTTCCCATGTTACTAGTTCCCATGTTACTAGTTCCCATGTTACTAGTTCCCATGTTACTAGTTCCTGCCAAGTCACTCGTTTCCATGTTACTAGTTCCCATGTTACTAGTTCCTGCCAAGTCACTCGTTCCCATGGAACTAGTTCCCATGTTACTAGTTCCTGCCAAGTCACTCGTTTCCATGTTACTAGTTCCTGCCAAGTCACTCGTTTCCATGTTACTAGTTCCTGCCAAGTCACTCGTTTCCATGTTACTAGTTCCTGCCAAGTCATTCGTTCCCAAGTTATCTTCCGATGGTTGTTGTTGTTCTTGTTCTTGCGATTGTTGTTCTTGTGATACCAAATTACAAATTTTATCGGCTTCTTCTCTTGCTTTATCGCATTTTTCTTGAGGCGTTGCGGGTTTAAAATTACTTGTAATTTTATTTACAAAGTCATCGAATATTCCACCACCACGAATGCGTTTTTGTTTCCGTCGTTGGCGCCGAGTTCTTCCATATTTACTTCTCGATCGTCTTAATGTAGTTGCCATTATATTATATATTATATATTTATAATATAAAAATTATTATAAAATGCTTATAGTCATTTTAGAATAATTTTTATATATTTAATAAAAAATATTCTAAATATTCTTCAAGGAGCGTATATTTGTCGATTGCCGACACTTGTATAAATAGAGCCACCTCCAGATTTGAATGCATTATTTGCAGCTTTTTTCTTTGGTGCAACACACCCTCCGGCACGACATCGCCTTAAAGCATCGTTTCGACTGGTGGTGTCGTTGCTCTTAAATGACAAGGGTGCATTTATTGGCAAACCTACCTTCATACTACCTCCACCGATGGCATTGTTTTTAAGACGTTCAATTCTTTGTGAACAGTCTTGCGGAAATGAAATAGGTTTTCCAACGAGTCCCGTGCGTTTGTGAGGCGGTATTTGATTGAATGTGGAACCAATGCTGGCGCGAACCGTTCCAGCAATTTTATTGTCCGTGTTATTGATTCCGTTTGGTTCGCCCTTGGTTCGTACAAAAGTATTGCGACCCATTGCAAATACACTATCATTTGAAGACGGATAAAATTGCTGAGGCATCGGATTGACGCCGGAAAGCTCTGCATTGTTACCGCGTTGTTTTATTAATACGTGATTATCAGGCGGACCATTGAAATGATACTGTAACTTGAATGCCATTTTTTAAATATACTTAATTTCTTATATATTATCTACAACATATATAATTTTTAAAAATAAAAATATAATTTATATAAACTAAAAAAAATAAATTAATCAACACATTCGACTGGCGTCCATTTTTTAAATTTATAATTAAAAATACACTTCATTTTTAATTTTTTAGTCAAGTCCACAAATTTATCAATGTTTGTATTTTCAAACTCGTCTTCGTCGTCACTTTCTTCTAAAGCATCCAATGAATTATTTTCTTTAATATTTCTGAATAATGAATTCATCATAACGCTGGTTTTATAATCAGGAATGGATGCAATAAGGGAATTATTAGACAAACTACCTTTAAATGAATCATCCGGGTCTATAAGATGATAAATGTCATTTTGAATATCTGCGGAAACGATAAATACTTTATACTTTTTGTTGACATTTGATGTTTCTACATATTTTATAGGTGCGTTTGAATTTGAAACGGTCACGGCTGGCATTATAACTTGTTGTTGCGCATGCACAACATTTAATAATTCTTCGCGACGTATGTTTTCATATTGATTTTTTGTGTCATTTCCTTTTTTCATTTGAATGCAATAAACCTGATAAAATGGTTTTATACTTGAAATGCGTTCAAGAGATGTATCGATGTGCGGTAGTCCAATATCAACTTGAAATGTTTTTTCCAGAATAATTGTACTAAATGCAAGATGAAGTGTTTTATATTTTTCAAAAACGGTTTGCGTTGTATCAAGATTGATTCCATTATAATAATGGATATTTTCAATTGTAAAATAGTATTGAATATGTGTTACATTAGATGTGCGATAATAAAATTGTGTTCCGTATAAAAGCGTGTTGTTTGGAAAAATGCGCGACGGTTTTTTGCATATAACATTTACAATTTGTTTGTCATTGTCAAGTTCTAAGAATAAACATTCGTCATTTTTAAACCAGACAAAAAATTTTTTACCTTTTGGTATTAATACGTATACATTATTAATATTGTCATTATCATGATTATCATCATGAGTATTACTATTAGAATTTGAAACTTTCTTATACGATTTTAACTCATAAGAAAATTTTATTTTTGGAAACTGTTGTAATAACTTTACATGTTTATTATTATTTTTATCATGAATGTTGGTTGCGTTTGAACTCATTGTTTTGATCTATCCGAAATTATGTTATTAATACTATTATTATATATATCACTGCTTTTATATTATATTTATAATATTATTGTCTATATTTATAAACAGGTAACATTTACATTAATTTATTTGGAAAATGAAAATGGTGATATATTGGAATCATATGACTCAAGTAAGGTATTGAATGACATTGGCTTTGATTGTCCGTTCAAAGAATGATCATGATCATAACTTGGACTAGTGTTAGAACCAAGATCCTTAAGAAAATGAATAAGGTCTTCCTTCATAGACTGGTTATTAGTAGTGTTATCATTTATATCATTTATAGTATTATTGCGTCGAAATGGCTGCGACTGTTGTTGTTCTTGATGTAATGAGAGTAACATTTCGTTATATTTTTCTTGCGGAAGAGTTACTAAATCTTTCACTTTTGGAACTGTTAAAGTTGATACAAAAAAAGAGTAAAGATAATGAAGAAGATAAATGAGAACGAGAGATAAAATGGAAACTTTTATAATCCAATACCACATGTTTTTATTATTTTTCTAAATATATTTTTTTATTAATTATGGAATAGGGTAGGGATTCGACAACACTCCTTTAATTAAAATATAAAAATATAAGTTTAATATGATAAAAACGTACATTCATTTATTTTTTAATTATGAAATAAATTTATTTTTTGTTGTTATAAAAATGTTGAATGGATGAAATAAAATATTATTCATAAATGATTTAAACCCAATAAATAACATACATATAGAAATCGGTAGAGACAAGAAAACAAATATTATAAAAAAATGCCATCCATTGTAATTGTTGAAAAAAATGGTGAGTTAAAAGCTCAAGAATATAAATGTGAAAATGCAGATGATTTATATAAAAAATGTTCCTTTAAAAAGGCGGATGGATTTGGAAAGGTTGCAGAATGGACATATTCAAAAAAAAATGAAAGTATGATTACTGTTGAGTTATGGGCGCGAAGTGATGGTCAAGCAAATCAAGAAAATAAATATGATTTCCCCCCTCCTGTAGACAGCGAATTATTTTTTGGAAATTGTGCACTATTGGCAAGGGATTCGGCCATGAAGATTGTTGATCTTACAGTTGATAAATGGAACAAAGTTTATGAACACTTGTTTGGTGGTTTTGAGTCACTTGTAGACAACGAGGAGGAAGATGACGAAGAAGAGGATGAATTGGACAATATTCCTTCAAGTATGAAAACAAAAGATGGATATTTGAAAGATGGATTTATAATTGAAGATGCATTGGAAGATGGTGGTGATTCAGATTGTAATAATGATGATAGTGAAGATCAAGAAAACAGCGAGTGCGACGAGGATGATGAATGTAATGAACCATGTGAAACTACGACGACGGATGATGATGATGATGATGAAAATGATGGTTCAGATGATTCATCAGAATTGACGTCAGAAGAATACGACTATTCCGAATCAGAGTCAGAGTCCGAATCAAGCGACGTAAACGATTCTTAATGTTGCTATATCATATTATTTTTATTTTTTTACATAAATAAATGTATATAAAGACATGCATACATTTATTTATATTTATAAAACAAAAAGGGTAGTAAATAAATAAATACAATGGTATCAAAGTCAACAAATATGAATTATAATCTTGAAAAATTAAAAATGGCTGATAAAATGAACACGCCTATTTTTTCTTTTAATGAGCTTGTAACGTATGCTAAAGCAGTTGACTTTTATGATGGAGACACATTTAATATTATCATTTCTTACTATGATCTAATTTATCATCTTAAAGCAAGGATGTTTGGTTATGATAGTCCAGAAATGAAACCATCATTGTCCATAAAAAACAGAGATGAAATAAAAAAAAATGCAATTCATGCAAAAAATAGACTGATGGAACTAATTGGTAGTAAAGAATATTTCAGGGTTTATTGTCATGAGTTTGATAAATATGGCAGGTTATTAGTTTCAATATTTAAAGATGATGATATGGATGCAGATGGAGAAACAATGTATGACTTTAATAAAACTGTAAACAAACAAATGATAGATGAAGGTCACGGTTATTCTTACTATGGTGGAACAAAACAAAATAAATAATATATTATTTTTATTTTTATGAAAAATAGCAAATATTCATAAAAATTGATTTTAAAAGATAATACAATAAAATATAAATAAGAACATTAACCGATCAATTGCGCATAAAAATGATTATTCAAGACGCAGACTCATTTCGCCAAAACATTCGCAAAAAACTTTCAGAAAAAATAAATGATGATCATAATGGAAAGATTGGATTAAATTTGGAAAAAGGCATTTATAATCGAACGCTACAAAAAGCGGATGAAATGAACATTGTAAAAAAATGGGACAACTGTTATTTTGTTCAACTGTATGTTGATTGGTTAAAATGTATTTTTATAAACCTTGACAATCCAGAAGTTATGAATATGATCACAACAAAAAAAATAAAACCACATGAACTCGCATTTATGACGCATCAAGATATGAATCCAATAATATGGACAAAAATCATTGAAGACAAAAAAGTTCGCGATAAAAACAAGTATGAGCTTAAAATTGAGGCGTCGACCGACTTATTCACGTGTCGCGCATGCAAGTCGAACAAGTGCACATACACGCAACTTCAAACGCGGTCAGCAGATGAGCCGATGACAACGTTTGTTACATGTCTTGAATGTGGAAAGAGGTGGAAGTGTTGAAATTATGGAATGCGCATTTTCATTATTGTTATGATGTTTTACATTATCTCGTATCTAATGAATATAAACGGCTCGAATATATTTTTCATCGGTGTTTTCTGGTAATATCATAATAACTTCTTTATAATATTTGACATCACATATATCTTTCACAACTTTTGTTTCGTCAATAAAAGATGCTACTTTCATATTGAGTAGAGAAGTAATACATGGTTTTAGATGATATCTCTGTAAAAGATTTTCTTCCATTGGCTTTTGTGACATTTTTTTCAAAAAATGGTGTACGTCATCATTCTTTTTTACAACTTCTGACATGCAAGATAACATTCCTAAATGTTCATTATATTCAGGATATAACTTGCGTAAATTTATTGTCATATTATAATCGTGAATATTTAATTTATCTAATATATATTTAAATATTTCCGAACTAGATAACGGTGTTTGTAATTTATTTTTTTGAATATTTATGTATTTCATTTTATCACAATGTTGAATATGGAACATATCTTTCCACATGTGTTTTATATTTTTGAAAATTTGAATATCGTCGTGTACAAATTGATATACATTGTGTTTATAATATTTAAATGAATATGTTTTTATATTACCATTATAAATTTCATCTATTTTAGATAACGCAAATTTAATACTGTACATGTCATAATAAAGATGGCTCCAACTTACAATCAGAGTATTATCTTTGATAGTAAATGAAAGGGTTTTATTTGTTCCTAATCCTCCAATCTTATTCTCATATTTTATATATTTATTGCTCTTTTCTAACGTTTGAATCGATTTTATAATTTTATTTTGATCTGCATTTTTATGCAGAGGAAATTTCAAAACAAATCGTTGTAAACTCCAATAAGCATGAATCATGAAAAATAATAAAAAAACGCGATAAATTTTTAACTTAATAATATAATATATAAAAATATTATTAAAAATTTATTAAATAAGTATACAAATAAAAAATGAATACAAAGTATTTTTTTATTCAACTTTAATAGTTCAAATTATAAGCGGTATCATTGAAACTTCAACCGCAGTATTTGCTTTTTTTAGAAATAGCGACTGGACTTAAATTTTTCGATTTGGCTATTGAACCATGGAAAAACGATTTCTTCTAATATTTTTATTTTAAATTGGGCAATATTGTTTTTTGGATATTTTGGAGAGATGAATATTATGTCTACGCCGACATGAGTTGTGCTTGGATTTTTTCCATTTTTACTATATTATATTATTTATCAAAAATACGCAGTTGAATCAAGCAAATATAGTTTCAACAAATAATTTCAAGATCTTGCAGTTTCCACAACTCTGATCCACCGTTCGGTATTGGCCTTCGAATAATAAAAGGCAACCGTTTGTGTTCCAATTCCAGCTGAGCAATAATGTATCCGTCAATAACTGTGGGGTTTACATCAATATACGGTTTTGCTCCCTCATTGAGTTGTTTTGTTCGTATGCCCAGTACGCGCGTTTTTTCATATTTGGTTAACATAGGAAGTGTTTTGTGATACGGATCTACAATTTTACCACTTTCATCTCGCACAACGCGAGACAGCGTTTCTGTTTCTTCATGGTTAAACGATAAACATTCAGGATGATGAACTGCTATATATTTTTTTTTTGTTTCACCATCAAATTTCTGAAGAATATCATCGTCGTCATCATCGTCGTCATCATCGTC
>JACCDO011113942.1_pt1 | contig 64140 bp, 58 predicted proteins | sample 7446101 | NCBI WGS metagenome assembly JACCDO01 (sample SAMN15323440, study PRJNA562643) | freshwater metagenome | isolation source: river surface water | place: USA:Blue River Watershed | collected 2017-08-16 | reverse complement strand
TGATCACGAGTTCTTTGGCCATGAGATTATCCTAAAATTTAAATTCAAAAATTAGATTTAGGATAACCCCAGATACATCAAATAAAAAGTTCTATTAAATGAAAAGACCCGCAATGCAAGCCGTCATATAGCAAGCTAAAGTTCCGGCAATAAGTGATTTCATTCCATATTTTGCAAGGACTGGTCTTTTTTCAGGAGCAAGTGTTCCAATTCCACCTAATTGAATAGCAATTGATGAAAAATTTGAAAATCCACAAAGAGCATAGGTTGCAATTATCTGTGCCCTAGGACTAATTGTGGCAGTAGCTTTAACAAGATCCAGGTAACCAACAAATTCATTTAAGATTAATTTTTTTCCTAAAATAGCTCCCACTGTTAAACAATCATCCCAAGGAACTCCCAATAACCAAGCGACAGGAGCATTAATATACCCCATCAAAAGTTCAAAGCTTAATTGAGGAAATCCAAACATGCCTCCAGCAAATGAAAGCATTCCATTTAACATTGCAATAAGTGCAATGAAGGCTAAAAGCATTGCTGCGACATTAACGGCAAGCTTCATTCCATCAGAGGCTCCAGAAGCAGCAGCATCAATCACATTTGTTGCCACTTGAGGTAGCTCTACCTTAACGACTCCAGCCGTAGATGACTCTTCGACTTCAGGAACCATTAATTTAGCGCAAACTAAGGCAGCCGGAGCAGACATGACTGAAGCAGCCAATAAGTGCCCCGCATCAATTCCGAATCCCACATAAGCAGCAAGAACTCCACCTGCAACGGTCGCCATGCCACCAGTCATAAGACACATAATTTCTGATCTTGTCATGCTACCAACATAAGGTTTGATAACAAGTGGTGCCTCTGTTTGACCAACAAAAATATTAGCAGCCGCTGCCAGTGATTCAGCTCCAGAAGTCTTCATGGCCTTCATCATCACCTTGGCAACAAGCTCTACCACTTTTTGCATAAAACCTATGTGGTAAAGAACAGACATTAAGGCGCTCATAAAGATAATGGTAGGAAGTACCATGGTAGCAAAGATAAATCCTAAACTCTCACTCGGAGTGGCCAAGTTACCAAATAAAAATTTAGCTCCTTCAGATGTAAAACCTAGAATTGCATTAAAACCTTTTCCTATTGAATCAAATACTGATCTACCAAATTGAGTTTTGAGAATAACTAACCCAAACAGTACTTGAAGAAGAATTCCACTAATTACGGTCTTCCATTGAATTTTTTTCTTATTTTCACTCATCAAATAGGCAGAACCCAAAATCACAAACAATCCAAACAAGGAGACAAAACGATCCATAAGATTTCCTAATGTATGATATAAGATTAACTCAGCTTGTTATATGTCCTGGAGTAATACTATGGCAAACTTAAAATTGAAAATTTAATAAATTTGAACCTATCTCAGAGGTCGATGCATCATATCGTGAAATCGAATCTAAATGCCAGGAAACTCGTTCATAGGTTTCAAAATTTGCACTTGAAACAAGGTCCTCAGAGCCTTTTTGAGCACTATTATAGGCCACAAATATAACCCCACCGATAATCCCTAAGGCTGCCCCACTCCACACATTTCTCAAGTGATTACTTGGACGGTCTACAAAAGAGAGAGTTGAAAGACCCAAAATAGCTCCAGCTCCACCAGCTGCAACAACAATCATGAGATCATTTTGAGTATTTTTTATAAAGTCTTCCTCGGTCGATTGGGAATAGACCAGGCCTGACTTTAACGAAAATAATAGAGCGAAGAAGAAAAAATTTTTTTTCATAGAATTCCTAATCTGTTCCTTTGCAATTAGCTCAGCATAGGAATATGATAATTTTCAATTTTTAGGATGGCAAATCTGATATTTGCTAAAGGTTCGTAAACATGAAACAGAAATCATTCGATGCCTACATTATTATTGATAAAAAAAAACGCGGTCTAGAAATATCCAAAGATGAAATAAATTGGTTTATCCAAGAATTTACAAAGACCAAAATTCCTGACTATCAAATGTCAGCATTACTAATGGCCATGTTTATCAAAGGCTTAAACTCAAAAGAAACTGCTTATCTCACTGATGCTATGTTGAACTCTGGTGAAAAACTCAAATTTAATGGCAAGCACGTTGTCGACAAACACTCCACCGGTGGGATTGGCGACAAAGCTTCTTTTATCCTTGGCCCTATTGCTTCAGCAGCTGGAGTAAAAGTTCCGATGATTGCAGGTCGAGGTTTAGGACATACTGGTGGAACGATCGATAAAGTTGAATCCATTAAAGGTTTCAATGTTAATCTAGATTTAAAATCATTTGCGAAAAATTTAAATGAGAGTGGGATTGTTCTTATTGGACAAACTCCAGAAATTGCTCCTGCTGACCGACTTATATATGCACTAAGAGATGTCACGGCAACAATCGATAACATTCCATTAATCACGGCCTCTATCATGAGTAAAAAACTTGCTGAAGGAGCAAATGGAATCGTATTTGATATTAAAACCGGCTCTGGCGCTTTTATGAAAGATAAAAAACAAGCCAGACTTCTGGCAAAGAGCTTAATCCAAACGGCAAAAAGATTTAACAAAAAAGCCGTCGCTCTAGTCACAGATATGAATCAACCATTAGGACAGGCCGTTGGACATTCTCACGAAATTATTGAAAGCATCGAAACATTAAAAGGAAAAGGTCCTAAAGATTTAACTGAACTTTCAGTTGCTCTAGCGGCTCACATGATATTTCTTGCAGGGAAAGAGAAAACTCTAAAAAAATCTTTTGAAAAAGCAAATAAAGTTTTATCCGATGGATCTGCCCTGGAGGAATTTAAAAAATTAATCAAAAGACAAGGTGGGGATGCTAAAGTTGTTGATCAATATGATCTTCTCCCCCAAGCAGAACATAAGACAGAAGTGAAGGCTCCTAGAGATGGATATATTGAAAATTTTCAAAACGATCAAATTGGACTCGCTTTAATTGGCCTTGGCGGTGGCAGAAAGCAAAAATCAGATATTATTGACCATGGAGTAGGTTTTATCTTTCATAAAAAAATTGGAGATAAGGTTAAAAAAGGTGAAAGCATTTTAACCATCTTCCATCACAAACAACAAAGTTCAAAGGCGATCGAAATTGCACAAATTTTTTTAAAAGAAATAATTTCTTTATCCAGAAAAAAAGTAAAATCACCCAACGTTATTCTAGAAGAAATTGGACAAGGATAGATCATGTATTTACAACAAATTACTGAAGCTAAAAATTTTCTCCTCTCTCAGATAGAAGCTCCTCCAAAAATTGGAATTATTCTCGGTTCTGGATTAGGTATCTATGCTGACCAAATTGAAAATAAAAAAATTATTCCCTTTGAAAAAATCCCCCATTTTAAAAAAACCTCTGTTGAGGGACACGAAGGAAGGCTCATTTTTGGAACTATCAGAGGAGTGAAAGTTGTTGCCCTTCAAGGAAGACTACACGCATACGAAGGGCATGCGATGGAAGAGATTGTTTTTCCTGTTAGAACCTTAGGACAACTAGGAGTCGAGTGTTTATTTCTAACAAACGCTTCCGGAGGAATTAATTCAAACTATCATCCCGGAGACTTAGTTGCCATTACTGATCATATTAATCTAAGCGGCAGAAATCCTTTGGTTGGACCAAATATTTCAGAATTTGGCCCAAGATTTCCTGATATGTCATCTGCATATGATCCAGAATTAATCGAATTAATCCAAAAAGTAGGACTCAATCATAAAGTGAATATCAAAACGGGAGTTTACTGCTCAGTTTTGGGACCAACTTATGAAACTCCTGCTGAAATCAGAATGCTAAGAACAATTGGTGGAGACATGGTTGGAATGAGTACGGTTCCAGAAGTCATCATTGCCAATCATATGGGGATAAAAGTGGTTGGAGTTGCTTGCATTACTAATTACGCTGCCGGCATAAAAAAAGAAAAATTAAGTCATTCTGACGTAAAGCTTGTGGCAGAAAAGGCCATGGTTGGTTTTGCCACAATTTTGACAGAAACTATTGGAGAATTGAATAAAACAGGAAAATACAAATGAAATATAGCCTAAGAGATATGGCCATAAAAGCTTCAAAAATGGCACATTCGCCCTATTCAAAAGTTGAGGTTGGGGCTGCATTAGAGACAAGTGATGGTTTATTTTTTTCTGGTTGCAACGTAGAAAACTCCAGCTTTGGAGGAACGGTTTGCGGAGAAAGAACTGCTATTTTTAAAGCTGTTTCTGAGGGACACAAGAGTTTCAAAAAAATTTATGTCTATACTCAGGATGGATGGCCTCCATGTGGATTTTGTCTTCAAGTCATGACTGAATTTTCAAATGGGGACCTGGAAATTACCCTTGGAGATGCAAAAGGTAATGAACAGACCAAAAAATTAAAAGATTTTTTACCACATGCTTTCACTCCAAAACACATGGAGTAACAAATAAGGAGAAAGGAACGAATGTTCCTTCAATATAAATGCCCAATCAAGTATCAAAAAACTTACTAAATTCTCTTAAATTTTGCGTCCTAGACCTTGAAACAACAGGAGGTAATCCTGTTGTCGAAAAAATTATTGAAATTGGAATGGTTAAAATTGAAAACTGTAAAATTTCTGAAGAAAGAAGTTTTCTCATTAATCCAGAAAAAGAAATCCCTGAATTCGTCCAAAAACTAACTGGGATCAAAAAACAAGATGTGGAACATGCACCAAAAATTGAAGAAATTATTGATGAAATCATTCAATTCATAGGTGAAGATACAATCTTAGTCGCTCACAATACTTCATTTGATATTCCGTTCTTAAATGGAGTTCTTAAAAAACTTGGAAAACCTGCATTTGACAATAAAGTATTATGCACGAACATTATGACCAAGTATCTGATACCAGATATCATGAGTTCGAATCTCAATTATATGTCTCAGGTTTTTAATATTCCTCACTCCCAAGCCCACAGGGCCATCGAAGATGCCAGGGCAACGGGTTTATTGTTACTAAAGTATTTAGACATTTTTGAACAAAAAAAAATATTCAAGATAAATCAGCTTTACTACCCTAGAAATAAATTTGAGCTAGATAGAATTATTCTGGAATCCACAGATGCTGAATTAATTGAAAAGTCTATCCTCTCCATTGATAGGCCATGCATTCTTTCAATTAAGGGGGAAAATGGAGTCATACTAGGTATACTTCCGATAAAAAATCCCAAACTAGAATGCGGTGAAATTTTAGACTTTATATCAAATTTCAAATGGAACCAAATAAGCATAAGACTCTGCGGTCCTTTTATCGAGGCCCTTTTCTTTTTTAACTCTAACTTTATTAAAATCCCCGAGATCTATAGAAATAAAACAATTAACTATTTAACCAAAAATTGTCCAAAAAATGCAGACTCACAACTAAATACAGAATTTGATTTCATTGTGACTCCACACCTCGTAACAGGACAATATATTATCTATTCTTTTTTAAATTTTTCTCCCTACACCAATCTTGTTTTCAAATATCCATCTCATAAAAAAAAGCTTCATCAATTTTTATTAGGCCAAATTTCAAAATTTGAAACTCAGCAAAAAAGTAGAAAGAAATTTTTCATCCAAAATGAAATTAAAAATCTTTTTTTAAGTCATTTTAATCAGAGTTTAAAAGATGAACCTGAAATATTTGTTCCAATAAAATTAGAAGAAATAAAAGACGAAAACAAAAAATATCTTGATCGAATTGAAAAACTCTCTCTGGATTATCCTGATCGTTATCAATTCCCTACAAATCATTTTTAATTTTTGGAGATATAAATCTAAATGAGTAATCTGAGATTTGAAGCACCAAATCTTCTATGTTTAATAAATTTTGAATTAATTTTGAAATAACAAACTCACTCACCTTAAAATCAGAAAAATTTAAAATAATTTCCTGTGAGGACTCAACTAACTCACCCTTAATAATTTTATCTTTTTGATTATCATTCCACACTAGTTGATGATGAGAAAACATTGTCATCAATTCTCCAAAGATGAGGTAAAAAGTCATTGTCAGGAGTGATGGATTGATAGAATTTTTAAAATTCGAATACCTAATAAAATCCAAATTGATTCTTATTCCACTTTCGACAGTTCTAAATCGCAATAAATTCTGGGCCTGTTGATAACAAACTTCGATATTACTTGAAACTAAATCCGAGGTAGAAATATTAACTCTAGAAAAACCCAAGAAAGTTTCAATCAACTGCTTACACCTTGAAGCTCCACTTTTCATTTCCGTTAAGATTTCTTTGGTCTCGCAATTTAAATTCTCTTCTAGAAGTAAATAACTTAGGGCTGCTTGAACTCCTGCTATTGGATTATTTAACTCATGGGCAATACTAGAGCTGACAATTCCTAATTCCTGAGCATTAGGTAAATGATTTAAATCGTTTTTTAGAAAAAAACTCTCTGTAAAAAACACAATTAAAAATTTATTTTCATCAAGATGTGTGATTTCTTTTCTAAAAATATTGTAGGGAATTTCATTTATTAAAATTTTATCTCTGGGTCTCAAATCAAGGCAACTTCTAGGACTAAATCCTAATTTCAAAAAAAGAGAATTATGCTGTCTGATCTCCCCTTCTGCGGAAAGCAAAGCTATTGGGAAAGGAATTAAATCAATCATCTCCCTCCAAATATTTTCATCATCAAAAGGATCATCCTTAGACTTTTTAAAAATGAAGCAATTCAAAATTGAACAATAAAGAAAATAAAAACTAGTTAATTCATAAAAATCATTCTTATGAAAATTGACCCTTAGTGAGTAAATATTGTCCGCAATTTCGGGCAAAAAATAAGTATAAGCATCATCAATTGTGTTTTGATTAATTTCAAAACGAACTAATTTCGCAGAAAAATTAAGCTTAGCTTCTTGTACGAAATTCTGGATAGTTTTATTAATTTTTGACTCATCAAAAGAGTTTATTACATCTTGCTGAAAACTAAGTAATTTTTGAGATAACATGAATAATTTTTGAATATCATCAGCTTGACCTAGTGATTCAATATTTTGCTTAACTTTATTTAATAATACATTTAACCTGACCGAAGATTTTTTTTCTAATTCGTAGATTAATTTAAGTTTTTTTTCTAAGATAAATGGCCTAAGAAAAATTTCTAAATTTTTAAGATCTGAAAAATCATTTAAATTTAAATCAAAACCAACTTTGTGACCAATTGATATCTTTAAGAATTTTTTATTTCTAAGATGGGCAGAGTTTGTTGTTATTAATACAGCGAGGAAAAGATGTGAAACTTCCTCGTTTGGGTCATAAGGCTTAATATTTAAAAATGATGAATTATTTTTAAATTCAGAAAGAAGCTTTATTTCATCAGAATCTTTTAAATCATAACGAAGAAGCACCACTTCAGAAAAAAGGGAGTTACTCATTTAATATTTTTTTTGTCTCTTCAATTAAAGATATTCCGTCGACATATTGGCCTTGAATTTTAACACCCCAATGAAGATGTGGGCCAGAACTTCTTCCTGTATTACCAGAAAGTCCTATTATATCTCCTCGTTCAACAATATCTCCAACTTGAGCAAATGTCTCAGAGAGATGTCCATAGACAGAAAACATTTCTAAACCATGGTCAATAATAACAGTTCCTCCCGTATAAAATAAATCCCCAGAAAATACAATTTTACCTTTATTTGTTGCAGGAACTTTAATCCCTACGTTCGCTCTAAAATCAACACCCAAATGCTGACCCTGTTTCTGGTTATTATAGATTCTTCTAATTCCATAAAAACTTGTTATTTGCGAATCGAGAGGCTTAATGAAGGCCTTACTGATATGGAGAATATTATCTGACGAAGCATAAATCTTATCCAAAACCTCTTGCTCCTTGATCACTCTATTTTGATCTTTTTCAGAAAGCTTAATTTTCTTTGGATCAACTCTTAATTTTTCAGAAGGGAATTTCTTACTTTTTACAAAAAATTGCCAACTATAAAGCATTTTGCCATCTGTGACTAATTTACAGGAGAACTTTTGAAAAGTTGAAAAGTAGCTTTCAACAACGACAGCAAGAATTTTATCCTTTGTTGACATGACTTTTTGCTCTTTATCTCGACAGAAAAACTTAACCTGACCACCAGGATTTTCAACCTCTAAAAGTCTTGCTTCTCCAGGAAATATATCGACTTCAATTTTCTTGACTAGAGTTTGCGCACAAGCGGAAAAAGTTAATAAAGTAAAAATGATACAAAAAAACTTCATGACTGCCCTTTATAAACACAACCGATTCCATCCGAGAAAACTAATTGGATCTTTTCGTGATCATTAAGCTTTTCAAAATCTTTTAAAGAACTCACGACAGAACCAGAAGTCGTTTTCACATAAGTATAACCTCTATTAAGAGTATTATTTGGATTTAGAACTTTCAATATATCATCTAAGTTTTTTAAAGTTTGGGCGTTGTTATTTGATAATTTCTCCATACAAAGAAGTAATTTTTGTAAAAGCTCATCTAATTCTCGAGTTTTATGCAAAAGATTGTTTTTCAAATCGGTTTGCAAAAAACCAATCGAAGCAAGGCGCTTATGATCCCGATGAATTTGAGAGATTATTTTTGCTAAAACTTCCTGGGGATGAAATCTTTTTATTGATAACTCTATTTTATGGGACAGATTTAATAAAGATTTTAATAAATGGGACTGACAAAATTGAATTCTATTCACAATTTCAGTTTGTGCTTGAGATAGTTTTTCTGCTGCAGCGGTTGGAGTTTCTGCTCTAAAATCGGCAACATAATCACATAATGTATAATCAACCTGATGCCCAATAGCGCTAATTACAGGTATTGAACAGTTGTGAATTGCCCTAACGAGAGATTCATTATTAAAAGCCCATAAGTCCTCTAGGCTTCCCCCTCCTCTCGTGAGCACAATTACATCAGGCTTAACCTCTAGGGCCTCTGATTTTTTAAGTGCATCGACAAGCGAACGTGGGGCAGACTCTCCCTGAACAACAGAAGGAATAAGAACGACATTAAACCAATGCGACCTTCTTTTAAGAACATTTAAAAAATCGTGAATAGCTGCGCCTGTTTCAGAAGTAATAAGTGCTATTTTTTGGGGAATTAATGGGATTGGTCTTTTTTTATCCAGATCAAAAAGACCCTCTTGAGATAATTTATTTTTCAATTGATCAAATTGAAATTTTAATAACCCCTCTCCTGCTGGAAAAATTCTTTTCACCAACAACTGAAATTGACCTCTTTTGGGATAAACACTCACCTCTCCAAGAACAATTACCTTTTCTCCGTTTTTTAAATTTTTAGAATGACTATTCCTTAAAAAATCCATTTTAAAAAAGGCGCAAGAAAGTAAGGCCTGCTCATCGGATAAAGAAAAATAACAATGCCCTGATGCTGCTACTGACAAATTAGACACTTCACCCTGAACCACTACTTCCTGAAATTCATTCTCAAGAAATTTCTTAATGGAAAAAACAAGTTCTGAAACGGTGGCCGCAGTTAAGTTCATTTAAGATTCTTTAAATTTAATGACTCCTTAAAAACACTGAATCCCTGAAGATATCTTAGGGCCTGAAGAACTTGATAATCTTCAGACGGTGAAAATACTTTAAAAATATCTGTATCTGATTTTGATGAGTTTTTATTTTTCTTTATTTCTTCTAATTCCTTCAAACGTCTAGTCCTTTGCTCTTTTTCTTCAGCGACTCTTTCTTTCTCTTCTGTTTCAGTTTCTATTGTTGAAACGAGGTGATTCTTCAAATCTTTTTCTCTGATGTACTGATCTTCTATAATTGTTTTTTCAAATTTATTTTGATCAACTTCGTCTAAATTAATATCAGGCTTTATCCCTACTGCTTGTATTTTTCTATTTTTGGGAGTCATGTACTGAGCTATTGTTAGCTTGACTCCTGTTGATTTATCAAGTTGTGCAACTGTTTGAACAGATCCCTTCCCAAATGACTGAGACCCCATAATCACTGCTCGATGATAATCCTGAAGAGCTCCAGCAACGATCTCAGATGCTGATGCAGATGCTCCGTTTATTAAAACTACAAGAGGTGTTTTAAGATCTTTAAAGCCAGATTTTTTTACATACCTAATATCTTTATTTTGAGGATCTCTTGATTCTGTAGAAACTACGACTCCATCGCCTAAGAAAATAGAAGAGATATCAACTGCTTGATCAAGCAACCCCCCAGGGTTTGATCTTAAGTCAAGAATGATTCCTGCAAGCTTTCCATCTGCTTTTGCGTTAAGAGACTTCAAAGCATCAACAACATTTTCGGTGGATCTCTTTTGAAATTGAATTAGTCTTATATATGCATATTTCTCATCCAATAGTTCATATTTAACAGGTTTAACTTTTATCAATTCCCTTTTCATATTAAAGTGCTTAATCCCATCGACGCCTTCTCTAATAACTCCAAGGTGAATTGACTCTCCAATTTTTCCTTTCATTTTCTCTACTGCTTGCTCAAGATTCATACCAACAATAGGTTCGTGATTTATTTCCACTAATTTATCTTTAGGTCTAATACCAGCTCTAAATGCAGGAGTATCTTCAATTGGAGTTATAATATAGATGACTCCCTCTTTAGATGTAACTTCTAAACCTAACCCGCCAAACTCCCCTTGAGTGTCGTTCTGCATTTTTTCGAAAAATTCTTTATTTAAAAAGCTAGAATGAGGATCAAGCGTCTCCATCATTCCTTTTATCGCACCTTCTATAAGTTTCTCTGAATTCACTTCTCTGTAATATTGAGTTTCAATCAAATAAAGTACTTTATTAAACAGCTCTAGGTGTTCAAAACGTTTATCATTGTCGATATTGGAATTTTTTTGATCGTTCTGATTAGAGGCAAATAAAGAAAATGAGGATAAAAGAGAAAAAATTAAAACATAGCGAAACATGTGGGCTCCTAAAGCAATTCATTCGCTTTAGATTTTACTAACTCCACCGGAGTCTAACCACAAAATTGTGTTTTGAGCGACATTTTTCTTTCGAACTTCAAAATACAGATTTTGGGGTTCTGGTGAAGTCATAAGAGTCGTGCCCAAAATATCTCCCTCTAAAACATCATCATTCTTTTTAACTTTTAAATCAAATTTTCCCAGAAGAACCGTTCTAAGATCATTCCCATGATCAACTAAAAGAACCTGACCATAACTGGCCAATTCTCCGGCAAAAACAACTTTTCCTTTATCTGTTGCTCTTATGGGTTGAACTGAACGGTACTTAAATGTGACACCCTTTTCAGATGAAGTGAGTGAGAGAAAGTCATTAAGTGGTTTTTTAAATAACTTTTCAGGTTTTTTTAACCGTAATGGTGCTTGAGAAAACTTAGCCTCTACTTTGCTGACAACTTTTTTAATCTGAGATCTTTCAAACGAATCTTCTAGATTCTTCTTTTCCCTGAGTCCTACTGCATAAGCATCCATCGTGGATTTTTTTCGGTTTTCTAAGTCCCTAATTACAACGGCAAGCTCCTCCTCCTCAGATTTTAGAAAGACAAGCTTGTTTTCATATTCAATAATTTGAGATTTAAAAGTTTCTAATTCAGTTAGTTTATTTTTATATTTTTCATTAGATTTTTTTAAAAGTTCTGAATGAACTTTTCGTTGCCAATGTTCCATCGTTTCATCCTCTGCTTCGAGAATGAAATTTTTTAAAATTTTATTATTTTCTTCTTCGGCTTTTTTGAGATCATTTATTGAAATATTTAATTTATTCCTAAAGCGACCAAGCTCAGACTCGAGGGATTTTATTTCTTCGAGGTGACTATGATAAGTTTGATTTTTTTGTTGAAGTTCTTTTTCGAGTGTATTTAATTTAGCCCCAATTTCAAACACCTTATTTCGATGAATGACCAAGTTAACAGGCATTTTTTTTGCTACACCCATTGCTTGGATAGAAAAACATATAAAGAAGAGTGAAACTAACATTTTCATATCTAAACGGTATTTTTCCATTTCCAGTCCTGCATAGAAAAAGTCCAAAAAACTGACAGGATCATAAATAATATAACCAAATCAAACAGTTTAAAAACTCCATTAAGAATCGATAAGATTGTAAAAAGTATGAAAACGAGACCCAACCCCATGGCCAGTGATTTCGCCGCAACATATTTTCTTCTCTGAAATTTTTCTAAAAGATAAGCTCTTGATCGGAAAATGTCATAACAGAGCCAATAACTGGCAATCCATAGTAGAGAAAAAAATCCAACAATACCCCAATCCCCAATTTTTTTTAAATAATAATAAAACGGATGTGTATTTAATACTTTTGTCACTTCTGGGTATTTTATTGGTGTTGCCGTTATTTTTTGGTCCTTTGACATCTTGACCACTTGATCGCGTACAAATTCTAAACTTTCTTGAGACAAGGACGAACTAAGGATAATTCTGACTGATTTAAAATTGATCTGATCTTCGCCAATTTTATAATCTGGCCCCAATTCTTTGATCAAGTTCATGATTCTTTGCTTACTGGCTTCACTCTCTTTTTCATCTATTTTTAGAACACCAGGAAGAACTTGGATCAACTCTTGAAATTTTTGAACATCAGTATTGCCATCTAAGACAACCACAAAATAAGGATTCACTAACTTTTCAGGAGAGACTTTTTCAATCATTTTCGAAATAACTGATCGATGAGAAAGTGTGAAAGACAAAACACATGTAAAAATAAAAAAAAGAATACCTCTTATAAACAACTCACTTAATGATTTAAAAAATTCCACTAAATAAAACATGCATGCCCCGAATAAACTAAACGACCACTCTCAATATGTGCTATTTTTCCTGGAAACTGTTTAATCAGCTCTTTATTGTGGGTTGCCCAAACTACTGTTAATCCTTTTTGATGATTATAGAGGTTGAGAACTTCAAATAATTTATAAGAACTTTCTTTATCTAAAGAACTAGTTGGTTCATCTGCTAAGATGGCCGTTGGACGTGATAGTAAGGCCCTGATCATTGCAATTTTTTGCTTTAAACCACCATTACAATCCTCAATTTTTTGGCCTAGAAAATCGTAAACTCTAAGCATTTTTGATAGCTCTTCTAGATCCTTATAAAAATCATTTTTTGTATTATAAACAGACCCATCATGCGCCATCCATAAATTTTCTTCACAAGTTTTTTTTTGTAAGAGCCTTAGATCTTGAAAAACCGTTGAAACAAAATGCTTACTCGATCTATTTTGAGGTAATATCGCTTTGCCTGAAGTAGGTTCAATATGGCCCCCAAGAACATTAAGTAATGTTGTCTTTCCGGCACCGGAGGGTCCTGTAACAAAAAGTATTTCTCCAGGAAAAATGGTTAACTGTATCGATTTTAAAGCCTTAAGTTGTCCATAGTTAACAGATAAGTTATCTAGGTGAAATAAGTAATTTTGCTGATTTATTTTTCCGGATTGCGGAATGCTTCGACCGGTTAACATCCTTGATACCTGCCTTCAATTTTTATGAAGTCCATCATAGACCTCAACAAGACCATCTTGCAATTATTGTACCTAGATCATTTTGAGAAAGTAAAGAAGAGGTTTTAAGTTGGATTTTTAAATTTAGAATGTTTTAATATCCAACCTATTTCATCAACTTCGGAGCCCTCTCATGAGTCAGGAAATTTTAGATTGGATACATCTTTTTGCAAGATGGTTACACATTACCGTGGCCGTTACGTGGATTGGAACGTCTATCTTTTTTATGTGGCTTGACCGAAGTTTTGAACCCAACCCTAAGAGCCAAAGACCTGGACATGTTGGAGAGCTTTGGATGGTTCACGGAGGTGGATTTTATCATGTTGAAAAATTACTCATGGGGCCAACGAAAGCTCCTGATCGCCTTCATTGGTTTAAGTGGGAATCTTATTGGACCTGGATGAGTGGAATGTTTTTAGTTGTTCTCATTTATTATTTGGGAGAAGGAACCTTTTTACTCGATTCCATGGTCTCTGATATTAATTTTACACAAGGTTTAATGCTAGGTCTTTTTTCAATTTTTGGTTCTTGGTTTTTTTATGATTTTACTTGGGAAAATTCTTTAACTAAAAAAAATGCAATGTTTGGCCACGCACTTACCTTAGGCTGGTTCTTCGGTATGTCTTATCTTCTCTGTCACACTCTGAGTGGAAGAGCTGCTTATGTCCACGTTGGGGCGATGCTTGGAACCTGGATGACTGCAAATGTTTTTATGAGAATTATCCCTCGACAAATTAAAATGGTTGAAGCTTCAAGCAAAGGAGAAGAGGTCAATCAAGAATGGGCAAAAAATGCAAAAAATAGATCTACCCATAACACCTATTTCACTCTTCCAGTTATTTTTATTATGCTTAGTAATCATTTCCCATCAACATATGGACATGAGTACAACTGGCCTGTTCTTCTTCTGATTACAGCTGGAGGAGCTGCTATAAGAGAATTTTTTGTGGCCAGAATAAAAAATCCAAAAAGATCTATGACATTTGGAATTTTAGGCATTGCACTTTTAACTTTTGTGATCGTTTTTTCTGAATATTCAACAATGAAAACCTCATTAGTTTCAGAAACTATTAACCATAACGAAATAACTCAAGCTCCTGATAAAAATCCAATTAAGCCAACAACTATAGTTGATCCATCAAAAACGAATCTCTCACTTTCTGGTATTATCACTTTCAAGGGTGAAGTTCCGAATGGGAAAAAATTAAACCTTCCAGCTGCATGTGCAAGACAATATTCAGGAGATGTTTTTTCTAATGAACTTTTAGTTAAGAATGAGCGAGTTCAAAATGTTCTAGTTAGAATTATAAAAGGCCAAGAGTCTCTGCCTCCAGGCGAAATACCTCAAACAGAAGTCATTCTCGATCAAAAAGGGTGCATCTATACTCCTCGAGTCACCGCTGCAAGAGTTGGTCAAAAAGTCACTTTTCTTAATTCAGATCCAATCTTTCATAATGTGAGGTCTGTCACTAATCTGAATGAAAAATTTAATGTGGCCATGCCAAAAAAAGACCAAAAAGAAACTAAAGTTTTCACAAAACCAGAGTTATTCCTACAAGCTAAATGTAGTGTCCACCCTTGGATGGGAGCCTATATTGCTATTATGGATCATCAGTACTTCTCTGTAACGAATGCGCAAGGTGAATTTAAGATCAATCATCTAGCTCCCGGAACTTATACGGTTGAGATATGGCATGAGAAATTTGGAACATCTACTTTTGAGATTACTTTAGAAGATGGAAAAAACTTGGAGAAAAACTTTGAATTAAAGGAAATAAAAAAATGATCAGTACCCATATTTTAGATACGACTCTAGGAACACCGGCCGGCGACGTTGAGGTTATTTTAGAAAAGTTTCAAGAAGAAAAATGGATCATTATTGATAAAAACAAAACTAATACAGATGGAAGAATTCTCTTCAATTCCTCATATGAAATGGGGGAATATCGACTTACTTTTTTCACAAAAGAATATTACAAGAATGCTTCACATTTTTTTCTCAACCCTGTGATTCACTTTTTAATTACTAATACGAATAGAAAATATCACGTTCCGCTCATCATTAATCCATATGGTTATTCTACATACCGAGGAAGTTAGTTTGAAAAATTTATCTATCAAATATTACGAAGACTTCTTATCCATTTCTTTAAAAAAAGATTTGCTTTCAAAAGCAAAACCTTATTCTCATATTGAGGGATTAAAACATATCGGTGAATCTCATGGACTAGAAAATGAATCATCTCTTAGATTTATTTGTGAATTATATGAAAAAGTTTATGGGAAACTTAATCAGGTTCTCACTCAAAGAATAAAAGATCGAAAGTTTCTTGATGAGAGGACGAAAGCACTCTCTGTTTATAATCAAGAAAATCAAATTGATTACCAAAGTGAAAATTACCAATCGGCTCTATCTCTTGAAGATGGAGATGGAAGAATTGTTTTTGGACCTCTTTCCTCTGATTATGCAAAAGCTAGCTCAGATAAAATTGCACCCATTCCAACTTATCTTCAGGGTGACCACGTTACACTTTTTGGCCCCCCTGATACGGCGAAAATGTCAATCAATGCGATGAATGCCTATCATCGTAAAATTAAAAATGAACCGGCCGTTATAGAAACACTATTAAATCTACATCCAAGTCTTCCCAAATGGGGAGCTGATGATGAAGATTCTAAAACACCTCTTAGAGAGGATTTAATAAGTGCTGGAATTAATCTGACTGGTTGCTTAAATAAAACTCTAAGTTTCGAAGATCAAAAAAAATACTCGCTCGAAGCAAATAATCTATCTATTCCTATAAAACGTTTTCCCGGTCTTGCCCTTCCAAGCTTTTTTCTTTTTTATAAAGATGAGCCGATGCCTCTTCACCTCTACGACTTTGGACTTCATCTTTTTGAGAATTGGCACAACAAACAAGCACTTTGTTTTTACGTTCCAAAGTTAGAGAACGAAGAAGAGGCTTCTTACATCAGGTTCATGCTTCATACGGCCGAAGAAATGATAAAATCAATTCATCCTGAGTATGAAATCGGATCTATTCGACTTATGATTGTTCTAGAAAATCCAAGAGCAATTTTTAGGGCCAATGAAATAATGAGCGCTCTCTATCCTTATTTTTTGGGTGCATCTCTTGGTTGGCATGATTTTCTAGCCTCTACGGCCAGGCTTTTTAAAGAAGATTCCAATTATAGAATTCCTGTGAAAGCAGATCCTGATATTGTGATTAAGTATATTAAAGCTTCTCATGATCTTCTCGCCGATGTTGTTGGCCCAAGAGGCGGAATAAAAGTTGGTGGGATGTATGGAATCTTACCTATTGATCAAAATCTTCACGGAAAATCTTACCAACTAACACTTAAGGGATTTTTTAAAGATGTCATCACTCAACTCAAACGTGGATTAGATGGATTTTGGGTAGCCCATCCTGACTTTGTTCGTCTTGGACTAGCTCTTGTTTCTGCTTGGAAAGAATTTTCTCTTGGAAAAAAGAACTATCTTTATGAGTTAGTTGATTCTCTTTTTCTTAAAGAACATCATGAAGATCTTCTCAAATTTATTAATGGAAGTGATATTCAAGGACTCGATAAAAGTAATCCCCTCTATGCTCGCTCATTAATTGTTGCAGATATTAAAGAATCTGAATTTATAGCAAATAATCATCCAGAAGAAATAAGATACAATGTCTTCCAATCCCTCCAATATATAACGGATTGGTTAAGTGGAAATGGATGTGTCGCCTTACCTGCTCACCTAGGTGATACTCCCGTTCGTGTTATGGATGATCTTGCAACGGCAGAAAGATCAAGATGGGAAGTATGGCATGAACTCTATCATCAAAGATTTTCTCTTGATGACTTTTTAGCGATTGTTCATGAAGAATTTAATTTTATAAGACGAGATCTATCTAATGAGAAAAAAATTGTTCAAGTGAAATGGAATGAACAAACTGCTAAGTGGTACCCTATTGCCAAGAATCTCATGATCAAACTCATGACTGATAAAAACCCTGTCGAATTCGCCACTCAACTTCTACTTCCATTTACGATAGAGGAAACAAGAGAATCCTCTGATCCTTGGTCTAAGTTAGTTCATTTAGATCCTGCAAAATTTGAAATAGATCAATATATATTGCGGTTTAATTATTATTTTGAAATTTGTGGCTCGACCAAATTAGCTTCAACTCTGGCGAAAAATCTTATTACAGACCTAGACTTAGGAAAAAAAATAGTTTCAAGCCTCACTAAAGAAGAAATTATTTATGCAGCCTCATTTCACGGAGACATTGGAGGAAACAAAAAAATTCTCGATCACTTTGCCTCTAAAGAACAAGAAAAAGTCTTTTCAGAACAAGACCAAATCCTTTCTGAGCTTCAAAAACTGGGAGATGATTATAGAAAAAAATTTGGTGTAAAATTTCTTATTTCAGCTGCTAACAAGACAGGTGCTGAACTCCTTGAGCAGCTAAAATTAAGAATCAACAATTCCGAAGCTGAAGAATTACACAATGCCAGACTTGCTCTTTGGGAAATTTCAAAAAAACGTTTTCTATCTAGCCCTATCAACAATCTTGTTCATCAAATTGAAGATTTAAGAAAAGAATTTCAAATCAAGGATGTTCAGATTTCATTAAATCTTAATGGCCATATTCAGAATTTAAACTTTGGAAATTTAGATAAAAATGCCTACTTTGAATTTGCCTCTTTGAGTAAAACTATTGCATGTGCCTTTGCCGTTGAATATTTTGCTAAAAAAAATATCTCTCTTAAAACATCAGTTAATTCCCTCCTAGATCAGACGAAATCAACTTTCAGAATTCCTAATGGTGATGATGTTCTTATTGAAAACCTCATGAATCATACGGCGCTCAACTTACATTACGTCAATGGAGTTCCAGCAAATAAGAAAATGCCTCCAATTAGAGATTTCTTAATAGGAAACAATGAATATAAGTACGACCCCATAAAAGTGATCAACTCTCCTGGATCTGTTTTCAAATACTCTGGAGCGGGTTTCTTGGTCTTAGAACATCTGATCGAATCTCTTGAAGAGGGATCTATCTATGATCTCACAAGAGAATTTCTCAACAACTTAGGGCTGAAAAATTTTACATTTTTTCAAGAATCTCTCAAAGATAAGACATATGCCCATGGGTTTAAAGATTCTGGTGAGCTAGTCGAGGGAACAAGAAAAATGTTTCCCGCATTTGCAGCTGGTGGAATGGGAACCTCGGAAGCGATGGCCATATTTTTATCTCATCTAGAAAAAGCTTTCCATCAAATAGATGGATCATCTGTTCTCTCTCACGACACAGCGAGATTCATGCTTCATGGAATCGATAAGGGATGCCTCGATTTCATGGGAGTTAAAATCGGATTTGGAGTTTTTATTGGGGAGGCAGGAGAGAATAAATTTGCGATCCACCAAGGGGCAAATGACGGCTTTAGGGCCATCTACCTTCACTGCTTTGATGGTCCAGATAGAGGCAAAGGATTTGTTGTCTTTTGTAATTCTGATGTCAAAGGTGTTTTTTTTAATTCTCTAGTTTCTCAAATTCTTCTTCAAGAGATGAATTTTAGTGGAATTAATTTTGATTTATTTAAAAAAGATTTTAATTGGAACTCCCTTCCAGAAGAGCAAATAGTTAACTTGGGTTATAAACAACTTGTTTTCAATGCATTTTCACCTAATCTTCCTGAGAAAATTGCAAGAGTGGAAGTTAAAAACGCGCTCCAATCTTTTAATATTTTAACAAATGCAGAAATTGAAAAATGCTCAAATCAAAAATTTGCACGAGCAGAAAATCTTATTTCTAATGATGAACCAACCTTTATCCCAGACCTGTTTGGGAAACAAGGAAAGGTCATGGATAGCTGGGAGACCGTAAGACATAACCAAGAAGGAGTTGATGAACTCATTTTAAAATTAAAAGAAGCATCAGTCGTAAAATACATTTTTATTTCTACGGCCTATCATTTTGGTAATCATGCTCCATTTATAAGTTTGTGGGGATTAGATGAATTAAATGAGTGGAAGGAATTTCTTTCTAAGACTCCTCTAGAAGGTCATTCAGAAAAAAGGATCACTCTCTCCAAGGAAACAAATCGTTTTTCAAAAATTAAAGTCCAAATTTTTCCTGATGGAGGTCTAACAAGACTTTCTTTGTATAAAGAATTACCAAATGAAGTCATTCCTCTTTTTGTCTCTCCAGAGAAGGCAATTTCCAAAGCGTATCCAGTAGAGATTCCTCAAACTAAAAAACCATTAACTCTTAAATTCAAAACGAATGAAGAAGAGATCAAAAAGAAATGGGCCCAATTAGAACCAGGTGAAACTTTTGATATTTGTTCCCTCAATTTTGGAGCGAAAATTGTTTCTGCAACAAATGAGCATTATGCACCAGCTGCTCAGATGATCTCTCCTTACCCTGCTCTAAATATGTTTGATGGACTTGAATCAGCACGTTCAAGGATTAAAGATAATTTTGAAAAAGTCGAAATTTCTTTTTTCAAAGAGGGAATAATAAACGAAGTGGAAATCGATTTTCATTATTTCATTAATAATAATCCAATGTATGTTTCGATGAAAGGAATTACGGAACATGGTGAAATGGAAATTATTCCTAAAAGTTTTGTGAAACCATTTGCCGGAGGAATTAAGACTTTTAAAATTAATTCAAACTATCTCTTCAAGGGTGTAATTCTTTATACTTATCCATGCGGAGGACTTAACCGATTGAAAATATTTTCTAAGAAGTAATCCCTTCTTCAAGAAGAATTTCATAAGCAGAGTCCGAGCAGTAAACATTGGGGACAAAATTAAACTTTTTCTGAAGATCAGAAATGATTGAGTTTTCTACGTCCCCAAGAAGTTTCACATCCCCATTATCCATGAGAATTTTCGCAGGATCTCTTTCTAAAAGAAGGTTCTCTCCTGTTTTTGATTTAACGAGTTTTTTTCTCGATTTAACGAAAATAATATTCTTCTTAGGTATATCAACAACGATCCAATCCTTCTCCGAACCTTTTTTCTTAAGAACATCCTTAATTTCTTTAACTTTTTCTTCAGCCTTTTTAATTATTCTCTCAAATACGTGATCTTCATCCTGATTGAGAATTCTTTGCTTAAACTCATCACATCGAATTGTTCTTGGGGCCTTTCCAAATAATAAACAATAGGCCATATCTTTAATTTTAGGATTTTTATCAAAGACACCAGATGAGTAGCAGTGATGAACCTGTTGCATGAAATAATGATCATTAAAAGTATAAAACTTATCAGGCTCGTCTGTGATCATTTCCATTAGTTGAGAGTAGGTATAGATGAGTCCTTTCTCAAGCATATAGAAACAAATCTCTTCTGCGATCGCATCAAATCTTGCACCTCTGGCCGATCTTACAACCTGTGAATACCAAGCAAACCTTGCCATCAAAAAATCTTCCACAGCATGAAGTGCGTTGTGATTTATCGCAACAATATCCTGCCCATTAACGTTGGCCGTTCTAAAATGATGAAGAAGATAATCTCTATCATAAGTGCCATATTTAATACCCGAGTAATGTGCATCTCTTAAAAGATAATCCATTCGATCACAATCAATTTCTGAGTGAAGAATTTGACAAGCAAGAATCGAAGGATCAACTCCCTTCACAAGATTAGAAATTTTTTGAGGATCAATTTTATATTTTTTTAAAATATAGGTAATTCCTCTAGGGTAATCAGTATTTTTAATGATGTAAGAGCCTAAATGCTCGTGATCATCAGGATGACCTTTTCCATTTTTCTCGTGAGTTGTTTCCCCATATCTTATATAAGACATCTCTGTTGTATGTGAAAACATAAAGGTCCCAAGATCATGAAGAAGAGCAGCTAGCCTTATACTTTGATGAAAATTTTTTTCAGAGGAAATGACTGTATCGTCGAAGAGTTCTTTTTCACTTACACCCTTCCCAAGCCTTAAAAGAATTTTATGAGCATTAAACATCACTCCAATTGAATGACCAAATCTTGAATGCTCTCCACCTGGAAATGTATAGAAAGTGAAGCCTAATTGCTTAATCCATTTTAATCGCTGATAAAACGGCGTATGAATTATTTCCCATTCTATATTTGTAAGATGAATAAAACCGTAAAGAGGATCAAATACTATTTTGCTTTTCGAAGGAACATCCATGTGTAATTTGCTTTTTAAATAAGGGATGTCTTCATGAACATCCCTTTTTATTTAAAATTTATTGTAACTTAGACTTTTTACTTTTTTTGACTTTACCAATTTTATTTATTGCATACTCCATCATCATAAAAGCCTCTCTTCTAAGGCCATTATCATGGATGTAGCGATAAAAATTTTCGATATCACCATTACTTCTAAAGTTTTTTAGAGTCATCACCTCTGCAGGTGCATTTTTATCCGTTGTAGTTTCTGTTTTAGACATAAAAACTCCTCATCTTATTATTCTACTTTTTTCCAGTCAATCATTCAAGAACTAGTCTCTCTTTACTGCTGTTCTCTTGCATCAATAAGCCCGTAGCTATGAAGCTTGTTATAAAGTGTCTTTACTGTGATTCCAAGTGCTTTAGCTGCTCTTGTCTTATTTCCTGCAAGATGATCAAGGGTGTCAATTATATGTTTCTTCTCTAAATCAAACAAAGTTGCTTCCATAAATTTTGACGGAACAATCACCTCTACTTCCTGAACAACCTCTTGAGCAAATTCAGGCAAATGATTTGCGTCAATATATTGGCCATCCGTAAGAATATATGTTCTTTCCATGATGTTTTTAAGTTCGTGAGCGTTTCCTGGCCAGAAGTAGTTAGTTAATTTTTCAATCGCCGTTGAAGTTAAAATTTTATTTTCATTCTTTTGAAGATTTAAAAAATGCTCTGCCATAACCTTAATGTCATCTCTTCTCTCTTTTAAAGCAGGAATTTTAAAAGCAATCGTATTAATCCTATAAAACAACTCCTCTTTAAATTTACCCTGTTCCGATAAATCTCTTAATGAATTTTTAGCAGTAAAAATAAACCTTACATTTAAAGGTATTTTTTGTTCATTATCGATAGCAATCATCTCACCACTTGTTAATACTTTGAGAATCTTTGATTGGATATTAAGTGAAGCTGACCCAACATCATCCACGATTAATGTCCCACCATTGGCCTGGACTAAAAGTCCTTTAGAACTAAATAACTCTTTATCTAGTTGTGACTCACTTAATGACGAACAAGAAGCTATAACAGATTGCCCCTTACGACCTGACCAAGAATGAATTTTCTTGGCAAGGGATTTTTTCCCTACTCCATGTGCTCCCTCTAAAAGAATTGGAAAATCTTGAGAGGCAATTTTTTTACTCATTTGAATGATTTCTAAGAAATTCTTCGAATGACCAACCAACTGAATTTGATCATCGACCAGTTTATTTTTTGATTGATCGCCAATCTTTTGAGAACTCTTTTCATTGGATTCTATTTTATTCATAAGTTCTTTATTTAAATTTTTCGCCATTAAATAAAGATACATATTTCTAATCGGTGCACGTAGTTCTGATAATAGATTATTAATTTCAGCAATATCAGAGTCATTGAAATTTCTATCTTTGTTTGCTGACTGAACATTTATAGTTCCAATAATGGATCCTTCAACCATAATAGGAACACATAACTCTGATTCAATTTCTTGGTCTCTAAGTCCTGTCGATGCAATTGGATCTCGCTTACATGAATTCGAGTAGTAGGCACGCTTCATTCTGGCCACATAACCTGAGAGTCCCATTCCTTTGGCCAGAATTTTTTCTTTGTCTAAAGATTCACCGTTTTTAGATCTAAGCTGGGTTGAACCGTCAAAAAGAACTTCAAAACCAAGAATCGTATGGTCTTTTAAATGATTCTTCAAAAAGCCTGTAAGGCTTGAAAAGAAGATATCAGCATCTAAATTTGTTAACAGAATTGTAGAAAGATTTGTCAGTTCATTTTGATGAGAAGCAATTTTCATAATAGACCCCTTTACACAATGAAAGTAAAAATGATTAATAATTACACAGTGCGTTACTGGGAATATATTACAACTTGCGTGAATTTTTTACAAGAGTATTTTGATGCAGTATTTCATTTTTTATGAATTTAGTAGTTATTTCGGCAAGTTAGTCCACACAGGAGAAAAACAATTACCAAAATCTTTTGTGAGTTGGCCTAAAACTTCCCCATTCCTATTCATAATGTATAAATCTTGGACGGACTTGGATTTAGAAATAAATTTTTTAGATGTAAAAACAATGAATTCGCCATCAGGTGAATATACTGGTTCCTCGTTAGAGCCAAAGTCTTTAGTTAGACGAGTTAAGTGATTACCATCCGATGCAATTCGATAAAGATCAAAAGAATTATCAACCCAAGAAGTAAAGACAATCTCTTTTCCGTCCGGAGAAAATCTTGGAGTCGCATTAAATTGACCAACGAAGGATACTCTCTTCACATCTTTTTCCACTCCAGCAGGATCCAAAATGTAGATATGGGCGCGACCCGGACGATTTGACAAAAAACTCATCAGGCTTCCATCTTGATTGATAGAAGGGTCAACATCATCTGCATAATGTGAGGTGACCTTCTTCGTCTTACCAGAGGATATATCCATTTCGTAAATATCAGCATTTCCAGAAAAACTTAAAGTAAGATAAATTTTATTTTCACTTCCTGAAAAAATTGCACCTGAATTAATGCCCGGTTTAGAAGATACAGTTGAAAACTTTCCATTACTCACATTTAACATTTTAAGATCTATATTCTTAATAAGTTTTGTCTTTCCACCTGTTTTCACTGTGTGAGTAGCAATAAGGGAGAACATAATTTTTGAATTATCTGGAGAGACAGATGGCGATAAAACAACTGAGTTGAAATTAGTTAATTTCTCAACTCTTCTTCCATCAAAATCCATCACATAAAGCTCTTTTATAATCTCTCTGTATTCAGACGTTCTGTCTGAAATAAAAACAATTTTGGATTTAAAAACCGAAGGCTTACCTGTAATTTTCCTATAAATGACATCTGAAATCTGATGTGCATCTGATCGCAGAGTTGATTCTCGAATTTTAAAAGTCTGATTTAATATTTCAGTGCCAGTTGTCACGCTATATACTTTAAAACTCATTTGAAGATAATTTGCCCTGGATTCTGCTTTCGAGGCAATCACATAAGAATATGAATTAGACTTCCAGTTTTCAATTTCTGGAAAACTAAAACTTCCCTTACTTTTAGTTTCAAAAGACTGAAGATTGAATTTATGTTTATAGAATAAAAAATTATTTTTTAAAGTCTCAATGACCTCAGAGGTCATTCTTTTAGCTTCCCCTTCATCAGTTTTTATCTCACTGTCATCAATCACGATTTTATCTAGATCTTGTTCCGCCTCACCAACGGCAATGACAGCATCTTGAGAATAAACTAACTGGGATAAGCAAAAAAATATGACAAGAAATAAATACTTCATAAAACTCCTATAAAGGAAAACCAAGAATGATTCCTGAGCTGGCCACACGAGATGAAATCTCTTGCTCTGGTGCCGGGAAATAAGGGGCTGCACTTCTAATTGCCTGCTCGGCACGAGAATCAAATTCAGATTGACCTGACGACTCATGAACTTCTAATTTTATCAATTCGCCCTTTGATGATAGGTAAATCCTTATCCTGCATTTAAGATTCTGATCAATTAAATAACTTGGCAGCTTCCAAAATTTTCTTATGACCTCAGGAAGACTTTGAACATATCCAGAAAATGCAGAAATTTCTTCATCTGAATAATCACCAACTAAAGCCGATCCCTTTGAAATACGATTCCCTTCAATCACAAGAGAATCTAGATCAGTCGATTTACCTTGAAGACCCTTACCCTTAGAGCCCTTTTTTTCCTCAATCTTTTTTGATGAATAGTTAGAGATGAGATTTAAAAAAGACTTCTTGCTTTGTTCTTTAGTAGCCTCTTTCATAACTAAATCATTTTCTTTGATTTTATCTTCTTGAGGTTTCTCAGATTTTGCAACAGTCTCTTCTTTCTTTGCTTGCTCAGTAGATTGAGAAGGATTTAATTTTTGGAGTTCTCTCAATTCTTTAACAGTAAACTTAGGCATACCTACTACGTCGACTCTGACAGATGATTTGATGATTTCAATATCAGAATTACCAAAGGTGTTAAAAAATATCTTTGGGCCAAGAATGGCCAAAAAAATAAGGGCAAAATGGAGAATAAAGGAAAGATAAAAACTCTGCTTAATTTCCTTTGAATCAGATAACCACATTTACTTATTCTTCTCCATCTCTGTTACGAGAGCAATATCACTTATTCCCGACTTTTTTAGCGAAGCTATGAGTTTTGCAACTTTTTCATACTGAAGAGAATAATCAGCTCGTAAATAAAGAACTTGAGCTTTTTTCTGCTGAAGTTCCGCCTGTACCTCTTTAATTAAAACTGCTTCACCAACGAGCTTTTTACCCAAGTAATACTTTTCACCTGGAGTTACAGATAAAATCACAAGCTCGGGAGTAAGGCCTAAATTATTTACTTTTTGAGTTTTAGGAAGTTTTAAATTAATTCCACTAAACAACATTGGGGCCGTAACCATAAAAATCACCAGAAGAACTAACATGACATCCACAAGAGGTGTTACATTAATATCTGATACGAGTCCCTTTTTATTTCCACCAATTTGCATGCCCATAAATTAATCTTTTTTTATTAAAATTGAACGTTCAATTAAATTTAAAAAATCCTGAGAAAAAGATTCCATCTGAGAATTAATTCTAGAAATCTGACTATTAAAAATATTGTAAAACCAAACAGCTGGAATAGCTGCCGCCAGTCCTACTGCAGTAGCGACTAAGGCCTCTGCAATTCCGGGAGCGACAGCTTCAATACTGCCTCCTCCCTGTGATAAGCCTGAAAAAGCATCAATAATTCCCCAAACAGTTCCAAACAAACCGATAAAAGGAGTAATAGAACCAATGGTTGCAAGAAGAGAGATTCTTAGATCCATCTTTTCATTGGCCATATTGTAACCCGTTTTAAGAGCTCGCTCTAAGGCCTGAAAGCCATGTTCTGAAAAATAGGAACTTAAAGAACTTTGTTTAGTTGAATTTAATTTTTCTCCAACTCTATTTAACTCTTCATATCCTTTTCTGAACATTAGACTCATCGTCGAATTTATTTGCTCAGTCGCTTCTCTGTGAATTTCAGAAATAGAATTACTTGTTTTAAAAAACTGCTGAAATTTCTCATTAGAATCTAAAACGATCTTAAGCTCTTTCCATTTTTGAATAATGATTGTCCAGGATAAAACCGAAGATAGAATTAAGAGTAAAAGGACAAATTTTACAACTAGACCTGAGTCCCACAAAATTTGCCAAATATTCAATCCATGCATGAAAGACCTCTCACCTAATGAATTTTCGAGAATAACTAATCAAAACATCTCGATATTTATAATAGGTGAAAGATATCATCCAAATAACAACTAGAAAAGATAGGTTTATCCGACTCGACAATTTGAAAATCGAAAAATCTTCACCCCAAACCGGATCCAGTCCAAAAAAAGCGGCCAAAGGGGCCACAAAAACTAATAAAAAAATGACGACATTACTTCCACCCTTGAAGTCTTCTCCTGACAAAAGCAATGTCATAGCAAAACATCCGAAAATATGAGGCATTTGATAATAGTAATCTGGAATACTTAGCTTATAGGCGGCAATAAATATAACTAAGACGCAAAAGAGAAATGAGTAATCTCTAGAGGATCTATTCTTCCCAAAAATTTCATCCAAAGTAGAAAGAAAAAGGTAGTCCAGAAAAAAAAACACCAGGATCCCCAGAAATGAGATTAAATGATTACTCCAATAAGCTAAATTCTGAGGGTTGAATTCAAAACGTGCAACTGCCAGGTAACCAAAAACCATAAAGATAGAAATAACAAATGCTTTTGAGTCAGGTCTTTTGAATGATGATTTAAATCGAATAAAAACTTTTTTAAATTGATATAATTGAATATCAAACCACTTATATATTAAAAAAAATGCCAATCCCTTAGATACAATGATCATTTCCCAATGGTTATTGTGCAGCCATGATTCAACGATACTAATTTCATGGTCCAGAAGAAAATGAAAGAAAGCACCGAGAGAAGTTAAAAACATTACCATTAAACTAAAAATCAATTGGAAAACAAAATAATAAAAAGTTTTTTGATTAAAAAAATGATCTTTCATACTAAAGAACTTTATCCTCAGGACTTAACCATTTAACCTGCATTTCTGGCGACGGATATAGCCTCAGATAACTCTTATATTGAAGATTAGACTTTAAAAATCGATCTAACTTGCCAAGAAGACGATAGTAAGTTCCCCATAAATCTGGAGTTGATTTCAAATAGGAATCCATTTTCTTTGTCACTTCAAATTGCTGCTGAAAGGTAAATCCTTTTTCAAAAAATTGACTCGAAATATGAGCAATCAATTCTTCAACTATTTTGGTATCAGGCTTTGAATTCTTAAAATTACTTCCTGCAATATTCCTGAGTCGATCGGATTTATAATTACTTTTAAAATAGCCAGCCTCAAAACGAAAAAAATCTTCTAACAACAATAGTGATATCTCTAATTTTGAAAGATCCAAAGAGCGGATAAATGGAAGAGAGATTAAATGAATGACCTCTCCATCGAATCCCGGAATAGTTGCTCTGACAATTGAAGGAGTATTAAGAATGAGTACCTTAAACTTTTTTTGAATAAAGCCGAGTTTTTCTAGCATCTTTTTATAAGAAGTTTCTATTCCATAGTCAGGCTTTTCAAAATCCCAGCCAAGAACTTGAGCATTTTTCACGAGCCAGATTTCAGAAGAAAGGGCCCAAAGCTCATCCTCAGAAGGATAGTAAAAGCGATCTCGCTCTACTTTTTCCTTTGCTACCTTCATTTTTTGGATTTTTTTCTTTTTTTGAACAACTTCTTTTACAAGTCCATCTTTGACAAGGACATTTTGAATATTATCAAAATTGACACTTTCCAATTCTTTCTCTTCTTGTAGTTTTTCAGAACGAGCAGAAGTAGAAAAAATTAAAAGTAAACTAATTAAGGCGTGTTTCACCTTGAATATATCTATCATATAAGCGACCCCAGTAATATAACTCTGAAAGATCAAGATTTAAGGCATCAAAAAACTTTGGATATTTTCCTTGTAAACAATCTGGTTTTTTCTCATTTAGGTATTCTTTAAGAATAAAACCACGAAATTCTGCCACTTCGACATAAACCCATTCTGGATCAACCGTAACTTTAGAAGACTGTATAACTTTAACAGGATGTGAGCACTGAATAGTTGTTAAACTTGGAGATGATCGATTTGCGGATTGATGAACATGTCCAAAGACAGGGTTCAAATAAAATGTGCCCACTACCTTTTCATCTACTCCGATCGATTCAGCGTACAAATTTAACGATACTAAAATCATCCAAAATAACATTTTAGACCTTCCACCTAAATTGGATCGTCTCCCAACTGTGACACTGAGGACATCTCCAAAAAATATCATCAGAATTATATCCACACTGAGAACAAAAATGTCTCGTAAGAGAACCATGTATCGTATTCAACAAATTTTTTGTATGAGCTAATGCCTCTTCATTTTTTCCCATTTCAATTAAAATCTTTATAAATTCCATTCTCAAAACATCGCTCTGTCCGTGATTTTTCATCCAAGAAGTAATCAAATCATAAGCGTCAGTGGTCTTATTGAAGTCTTTAAGCAATCTAATTTTAGAAAGAACAACAGAGGGAGAACTCATCAGATCTAGATCATTTAGAGTGAGAAAAAAGAATTTTATTTGATTTAGGCGTTCAAAGTATTCTTGTTTTTGAGGTAACTTTAAATTAAACGAATCAAGTGATCCAAAAATGAAAGTGGCATACATTGGATACTCTTTGAGCAACTCAAGAAGTAAGCCATTGGCATCTTCCATTTTGCCTAATACTAAATACAGCCGAATTTTTAAAATTTTAGCTGAAACTGATGGGGAAAACCTGAAAGCATCCTCAAGTTCATCTGAACATGCTTTAAACTGTCCCGAATCAAATAAGGATTTTGCTTTTTGAACAAGAATATGTGAAATGGTTTCAGATTGATTCTCCTGACCCACTTTAGAGAGCATAATTCTATAACTATAGGCTTGTTCCCAGTCCTCGGTATCTTCAAAAATTCGACACAAAGCTTGAATAACATCCTGTTGATCTCTGTTAATTTTTAATACGTCTTTATAGGTCTCAATCGCCCTATCAATGAATCCGCCCTTATCAAAGTCTAGGGCAAGTTCTTTGAGTGCCTGGAGACGAGTACTTTCACTTATATTTTCTCTTGCAATTAAAGATCGGTGAATTGAGATCGCCTTTTCAATTTCTCCGTTCGATCTAAAGAGTCCCCCTAAAGCAAAATATGTTTCTATTGTTTCTCGATTCAGGTCAACTGCATTTAAAAACTCTTTAATGGCCAAATCTTTGTTACCTACAATCAAATACTGAGTGGCATTTAAAAAGATTCTAGACTGGGCTTCAAAAATTGAATTTCTATATTTTTTCGAAAGTTTTACACCACGATCTTTTTCAATAACGTAATGATAAAAAAGAATAATAGTTATTAACACAGCTACGACTGTGAGTATGTGATCTTTTCCCCATTCTAATAAAAAAACAAAATCCACGACTTGCTCCTAAAATCTATGGAGATAGGCCGGTGCAGAACTAGATTCGAATCGAGATTTTATAAAAGTTAGTGTTTCTTCAGTCTCTTCTAAAAATTCAGAAAATGAAAATTTCTTTCTTGAAGGTTTTAAAAACTTAAGCCCAAACTTACCTTTAAGCTTTAACTCTTTATGAATTGACCTACCCGCTTGCCAAAGGCTTCCAATCTCATCCACAAGTCCAAATTCCATTGCTTCTTTTCCGTGAAAGATTTGTCCTTGTGCTAATTCATTAATATCTTTTTTAAGTTTTTTTTCTCTCACATTAAGGATGTCTTGCATAAACTGACGATGTGTTCCCGCAAGTAGATCGTTGAGAAATGCTCTCTCCTCATCAGTCATAGGACGTCCTGGATTTCCAATGTCTTTTAGTCGACCGGCCTTAATAGTTTCCTGCTTGAATTTTGCCCACTTATAAATTTCTGAGAGATCAGCTGTCTGCATGATCACACCTATTGAACCAGTAACTGTCCCTGAATTTGCAAAAATTTTTCTCGCCGCAGAACCTATGTAGTACCCACCACTTGCAGCGACAGAACCAAAACTTGCATACACAGGTTTGATTTTATCAATTCTTCTAATCTCTTCGTAAATTTCTTGAGTAGGGGCCACTGATCCACCTGGAGAATCAATTCTGACAATGATGGCCTTAGTTTTACTAGACTCCTCAGCTGTCATGAGCATTTCTATCACTTTTTTTGAATCTTTAATCTCTCCTTCAATTGGAACAACAGATATTGATGAGTTTGATTCTGAGTTCACAAGATCATCACCAAATGTGCTCACCTGCTTAATCTGACTGACAGTATAAAAAGCAAAGATAATGAAAATACAAAAAAGTAAAACGACGAGGATAAAAATACCAACAATACCCTTTGATCTTTCTCTATTCAAAGAAAACTCCTTCCATGTGTTCTAGGAGTTGATTATAGTCCAGAATTTTTCAAAAGGAAAAGTCTAGAAAGTCTAGCGAGAACAATCTCTGTTGATCGCTCTTACTTGACTAGTCACCCAGTCCGGAATTCCAAGTAAACTACTACTGTAAAGACGGTCAAATTCTTGAGAGTACTCCGAAGCAATATTAGTATTTTCTATCACCAAAAGTGTCTCGTCATTCTGGTGATTGGCCGCCTCAGACCAATTCTGTGATCCCATAATGACTAATTGGTCATCAATGACGGCAAATTTATGGTGAAGAACATCACCATTGCTTAAACGAGCAATACCAGAGTCCTTTAATGGGGAACTCCAAGGTCGATTATCTGATTCATAATTACATTTTGGATTCCTCATTTCGATCCCAAACATATCAAGAAGCTCAGAATAATATCTATAAGCAAATTTTGGCTCGATTAAAAAATTTATACTTGAACCATGATTGTGAAGATCCTCTAAAATGTTAGCGATCTTTTGTTCAGAGAAAACAAACAAAGCGCCTTTTACCGAATATTGGGCCCTGCTTAATGTATCTCCAATAAGTCCATTCACAGAATCGGTCCAAGAAAACTTTTTTGAGGTAGGAGAAAACTGAATTGAAAGAGTGGTCCCCTTAACGTTAACTCTTCGAGCACCTCGATAGGTTTTGGATAGTCCAAAATTCCCTAATCTTCCATTTCCCCACATCTGAAGAAACTCTTCTGTAAAAATATCACCAACTGCAGAGGATTGGATAACAACCATAGAATTGGCATTCCCTCGAGAATCTTCATTTAAGATGTCCCCATGAATACAACTGAGGGTAAAGTTGGCAGTACTCACAACTGTTGTTTTTCCATCAACCACCATGAATTTATGGTGCATCAGACCCGACCCCTTTGATACATCACTTGTATCATCGGTAATCTTAACTCCCGCCTTCCTGAGCATGTAGATGGCATCTCTTGACTCTAATTCAAATTCCTCAAACTCCCCATTGTCGTTTTGATCTACAAGCGCCATAAATTCAGCAAGACGACTAGATTCATGCTCATTGTCTTCAGAAATATCTCTTTGAGATAAAACAGTAAAATTATAATCGTTTTCAAGGATAATTCTCACATCTACGCCTTGATTCTTTTTTTGTATGAGAGCTGAAGCTATTGAAGGCAAACGCAGCTCCTGAACAGCGATGAAGATCGTTTTTTTAGCAGAATTTATTTGGTCTAAAAGAACCTGCTCAAGGTTATTTCCAGTGCGATAAATATTTCTGTATGGATCAGTGTATGAGTCAGACTGATTATGATTAAAGTAAGTTTTAATATTGGCCAACACGAAGGTTGGGAGGAAAAGAATCAGAACTAAAATTCCATTTTTGAACATAGTGTTTCTTCCTACTTATTAAATCAGCTAATCATTGTCTTAAGATCTCCTAATACTTGATCAAAAGTCACTAAAAAACTTCTTACTTTTCTAAATAGAGAAGAAACTACATGCCGGACCTAACTGCCTGAAATCATATAATGCTAAAATTATATACCATTCCTCCGAAGAGTCTTACAGGAGAACTTGATCAAGGACATGAATTTATGTTTAAAAAAATTTTAGTTTTAATTGTAATGGCGTGGGCAGGATTGACCTATTCTTACGAATTTGCCCCAAAGAAAGAAACCCTAGAGGATTCTGAAAATTACAAACTCGATAAAGGAATTAAAGAAATAATCAATCAGCGGTCCTTGGCCGGATCAAAAATTAAGAAGAACAAGTTAAAAGAAGATGAAGAAGCCTGGAAAGATAAAGCTAATTCGGATGAGCTTGATTCTGAAGTACGTTTTTGGGAATACTCTGAATAGTCACTTTTTCACTTGTTTGATTATTCCATAAATTAATTTTATCGTACTCACTCTTTAGCTGACCGCACGCAGCAAGAATATCACTCCCCTTAGTAGTCCGGATTGTACAAGTGAAGCCTCTTTTAATCATTTGATCAAGAAACCACATAATTCTTTTTTCAGAGGGCCGCTTATATTTTGAACCCGGATATTCATTAAATGGGATTAGATTAATTTTAGATTCTTTAGCATTTAGTAATTCAGAAAGAGCAATAACATCTTCCATTTGATCATTAACACCATCTGCAAGAAGATATTCATACGTAATTCTTCTATAGGCCTTAAGAGGGATTTGTTTTATCGCTTTAAAAAGTCTTTCTAGGTCATAGACTTTATTAATAGGCATTAGTTCAGTTCTAATTTCGTTTCGAGCGGAATGTAGAGAAATTGCTATATTAACGGGCGGGAAATCAAGCGCAAGCTTTTCAATAGCGGGAACAAGTCCTGAAGTAGAGAGAGTGATTCTTCTCTGGCCTAAACCTAACCCACGCTCACTCATGAAAATCTCAGTCGCTTTTTTCATATTGTCGTAATTATGAAGCGGTTCTCCTTGTCCCATATAAACAATGTTAGTGAGTTTTTCTTCAGGCCCTACATTTTTGAATAACCAATCTTGAACGGCCATAAACTGGCCAACAACTTCGCCAATTTTAAGATGTCTTTTTAGACCTTGAGTCGCAGTATGACAAAACGTACACCCTACGGCACATCCTACTTGAGAAGAAAGACAAAGAGTAAGTCTGTCTCGTGCTGGTATGGCGACAGCTTCAACAGTTTGCCCGTCATGCATTTTTACCAAAAACTTTCTTGTTCCATCGCTAGATAAACCATTCCAAACTATTTTGAGTAAATTAAGATCAAAGTTTTCTTGAATAAAAATCTTGCTGGCCTTTGAAACATTACTCCATTCTTCTGGATTAAAATTCCATTTTTTATAGACCCAATCAAACATCTGATTGGCGCCAAATGCTGATAGTTTATTCTCTGATAGAAGGTTTTTTAAGTCGTTATAGGGTAAATCAAAAAATGAAGGCTTCATGTGAAGTATTGGTAGTGGAAGTGTTGAGGTTTTGCAAGCCCTTCTAAGGGTTTATGTGAATATTTTACCTAAAAGGCTTTTTTTACCATTTTTCACAGGAATGCTTAGTTTTTCTCCATAGGATTCAAACATCGTCCAAAAGTCTTTTTTAGACTTTATTGCCTCTAAACCAATATTATAGTCTTGTGAAGAAATTAAGAATAATTCCTTGGCGCCATACTCCTCAAATACTCTCAGGCAAAAAGAGCTGAGATCTTCTAAATTTAAAAATGATAATTGATTGAAATTTGACTCAGGAATGGCCTTCGCCAACTCAACTAATTTTGATCTCTCTATCAATTCAATATTATTAAAGACATAAAGTATTTGGTAATTAGCAGGAATAAAACCTTCATTCAAATTTTGAGAGGACTGAAAATGATAAATAACATGAAGATTCATTTTCTATCTCCATAATGACCAAAATCCAGAGCAAGAAAACCATTTGGAAGTAATTCAACTTCAACAATTTGATTTAATGATTTTGCAGAAGCATAATTTGGATCAACTACTTTCATGAAAGCAAATCCCGAAAAAAGCGGAACTGAAATAATTTTTTTATAACTTGTTGGGTTGTAGAGATTTAATCTTCGAACATCTAGGTAGTTCAATTCATAGTGACTTGATTTTCTTATTCGCCACATTCCTATGACATTTTCAGATGACTTCACTTGTAATTGTATGGCATTTAAAATGTCGAACAATTTAGTCCAAAATTTCTGAAAAAAATCAGGAGATAATTTTAAACCATCATAAAGAATAAGGAGCCCATCTCCTAATTCACAGAGAGTTATTGGGGAGCCAAAATTAACATGCTGAACTTTTAGATTATTTTCAATGATAAAGATTTCCAGTTTTGACCTCATTTCACTCGTAAGATGAGATTGATCTAGAATAATCCTTTGCCCCATGAGAAAAAACTTCAAAATTTGAATAAATTTTTCTTTTTCTATTCCTTTGGAGTGAAAAATTTTGATCGTTTCTTGATTTTCATCAATCCATTCGGGAGAAAATTGAAAAAGAGAATGATTTTTATATGACCACTTAAACTTGGTCTCTAGAAAATCATACAACCCTTGTGAAGAGAAATTTTCTCTATCCGTATCAAAAATTGAAATGATTTCTAACTCCTCCCATTGATCAGCATCATTGTTGGCAATGAGAGAGGGGAAAAAATGTTTTTTTATTTTTTTAGAATCAAAATGCTCATTGATGATTTGCTCAAGCGTTGCACCCTTTTCCTCCTTGGATAACAGAGCTGAAGAGAACCAAGAATTTCTATTATAGGAATCTAGTGTTTGAGATATATAGTCAAGAGTTGCACTGGATGATTGTAAATTTCTTTTTATCGTATCCGTTACCCCTCCTCCTAAACAGTTGATAGTAACTTCCCCACGCCAATGAGAAAAAAGGTCTTTCGCAGTCGTTGTAAAAAGTTGTTGAACCTCGAAAGTAAATGATTTTTTAAGTTTCTCTTCTTGGAGCGGATCAGATAATTCAACGTCTGACGGAGCATTATTTTTTAAGTATCGAGAAAATCCTTGGTCAAAAGCTAATGATCTGTCTTCAAAGAATGAAACCACTTTATCCCCCTCGTAATAAGAAAATAAAGCACCCCAGATATCAATTTTTAGACCAAATTCTTTAATTTTTTTACTCAAAAAAAGGCAGAATTCTGAAAAATATAAAAACACTTTGGGTTCGAAATAAGAAAATATACGCTGGTATAATCCCTCTGAGTCAATTGGGGTTAAATGCAATCCTTCCCTTGAGCTTGAGTGAAACCTAGCACAGTGACTTGGAACTCCTCCATTTGTTAAAAAAGGAGATGGGGTCAAAGGCAGGAGAAGGCAAAAGTTCAGTTGATTTTCTTTAAGAATGTCGATCAATTTAAAGAGATTTCTTTCTGGGATAGAAGGTCCAAAATCCCAACCAAGTTTTTCATCAAAATGAAATCCCCAATTAATTGGTATTATTATTGGACGATCTCTTGGAACAGCCGCTAGATAAGTCGCCCATAACGTACTTGATGTTTTCCAGTAAAAAAACCACTGTTCTCCAGGGAAAACAGGATCATTTTTTGTGTTTTTTACTTCCAAATAACTCAAACAACTCACCAATCCGAATAAGTTTCTTAGGACAACCCTCATTCTAGCTTAATATCTTGTGGGGCGGTAATAATTTTCTCACTTCAAGAGTTTCAAAAGACCGATTTTTCCGCTACACTTTTCCCATCAAAGGATGTCGTATGTGGTTTTTTAATGATGAAGAAAAAGAGCTTCAAAAAGTTTGCCGTGATTTTGCCCAAAATGAACTTGCTCCATTTGCTGAAAAACATGATCACGATGAAACATTTAATCTTTCAGCATTTAAGAAAATGGGTGAGCTTGGATTACTTGGTATAACGGCCGATTCAACTTATGGTGGCTCTGAAATGGGGGCAGTTGCCGCGACCATCGTGATGGAGGAATTCGGAAAAGCATGTGCTGGTTCAACTCTATCCTACTTGGCCCATAGTATCCTGTGCGTTAATAATTTAAATTCAAATGGCTCAGAAGAGCAAAAAACAAAATATCTCCCTAAATTAATTTCTGGAGAACATATTGGATGTATGGGAATGTCTGAACCAGAATATGGTTCAGATGCAGTTGGAATGCAGACAAAAGCTGTGAAAGAGGGTGACTATTACTCAATTACAGGAAATAAAATGTGGATTACAAACGCGCAGTATGCCGATGTCGTTTACTTATACACAAGAACTGGCCCAGGGAAAAAAGATTTAACAACATTTATTGTGGAAAAAGGAACTCCAGGATTTTCTGTTTCAAAAGAAATTCACAAAATGGGAATGAGGTCTTCACCTACGGGTGAATTAAGCTTTGATAAATGTAAAGTCCCATCAACTAACAGAGTAGGCCTAGAAGGTGATTCTGTTATCCACATGATGAAAAATTTAGAAATTGAAAGAATCACGATAGCTGGAATCTCCTTAGGTATTGCACAGGCATGTCTTGATCAATGCATCAAATATGCAGGTGAAAGAAAACAATTCGGAAAAAATCTTGCGCACTTTCAAATGATTCAAAAAATGATCGCTGAGATGTACTCTGAAACAGAGGCTATGCGAAGAATGCTTTATACAGTTGCCTATGAATACGATCATGGCAAAAAATCAAATAATCTGGCCTCCGCTGTGAAACTTCAACTTCCAAAAATGGCAACTAAAATTGCTCTAGATGCAATTCAACTTCATGGTGGTTACGGTTACTCAAGAGAGTTTCCTGTTGAAAGAATGATGAGAGATAACAAGCTAAATGAAATTGGTGCTGGAACAAATGAGGTCATGATCATGATCATAGCAAAAAATTTACTTTCAGATGCTCTGAGAAACTAAGATGAATGAATTTCAAAAAGACTTAATAGATAATTTAAGAAAATTCTGCGAAAAAAATCTTGAACCACATATGGAGCATGATGATGCCCAAGGAATTTTCAGACCTGATATTTTTAAATCATTTGGGGATTATGGAATTACGGGGATGGTTCTTCCTGAAGCATACGGAGGCTCTAACCTTAGCTACCTAGATTATGCTATTGCATTAGAAGAGATTGCTAAATTCTCTGTACCCTATGCCGTCACGATTTCTGTCTCCTCCATGGTACAAAACATTCTCTATGAATTTGGAAATGAAGAACAAAAAAAGACCTACCTTCCTCCCCTCGCTTGTGGGGATGAGATCGGTGCTTTTTGCCTTTCTGAGTCCCATTCTGGTTCTGATGCTTCTAATTTAAAGACCACTGCAAAAAAAGTTGAAGGTGGATTTATTTTGAACGGTTCTAAAATGTGGATCACATCGGGTGGTATTGCTAAAACTTATATTGTAATGGCAAGGACCGGAGGAAGTGGAGCAAAAGGTATCTCTGCTTTTATCGTTCGAGATGGCACTCCTGGGTTTAATTATGGAAAGGCCGAAAAGAAAATGGGATGGAAAACTTCTCCAACAAGAGAGCTGGTCTTTGAAAATTGTTTTATTCCCGAACAAAATCTCCTTTTAACAGAAGGTAAAGGATTTAGTATTGCCATGGCAGGCCTGGACAAGGGAAGAATGGCCATTGGCTCAATTTCTGTTGGTTGTGCTCAACGCGCATTAGACGAATCGGTCAAATATTCTCTGACTCGCCAACAATTTGGCCAGGCCATATTTGACTTCCAAGGTCTTCAATTTATGATGGCCGACATGGCACTTGAAGTTGAATCCTCAAGGCTTCTGGTTCGAGCGGCAGCTCAATCAATCGATGATAACAAAATTAATTCTAAGCTTTGCTCAATGGCAAAACTGAAGGCCTCAGATACGGCGATGAAGGTTACAACAGATGCTGTACAAATTTTAGGAGGCGTTGGATATACTTCAGAATACCCGGTTGAAAGATTCATGAGAGATGCCAAGGTTTTACAAATTGTTGAAGGGACTAACCAAATTCAGCGAGTAGTTATTTCTCGCTTATTAAAAAAAGAGTATGAATAATATGATTAATTGGAATATTTTCAGCCCAAATACTGTTTCTACAACTGCAGATAAAAAAAATATTGATCAATATATTAATACGATCGAATCTCATGAAATAGGATTCTTTAGACTTCCTAATCAAAAAGATCTACTTCAAAGTTGCAAACAAGTTTACCAAAAATTTAGTCATAAAAAGTACTTTGTGCATGTTGGGATTGGTGGTTCATCTTTGGGGCCGGAAATGCTCCTTAGAGCAATTCCAAGCGGTCATTCTGACATGAAATTTGTCTTCATCAACAATATCGATCCTGATGATTTCAAGGTTAAACTTAATCAAGTCGTTTTATCTGAATCAATCATTTATATCGTTTCAAAATCTGGTACGACGGCCGAAACAATTGCAGCAATGAGTATTCTTATTAAAGAATTGCAGAGATTGGGCGTTAGAGATTCTGAGTTAAAAAATTATTTCGTTCTTTGTACTGATCCCGTCAAAGGTGATTTAAGAGAATTAGCAAAAAAATATGAGATTTCTTGCCTTGATATACCTCCTAATGTTGGAGGAAGATTTTCTGTTTTAACTCCTGTTGGTTTATTTCCAGCATTATGTGCTGGACTAAAGGCTGATGAGCTTCTTGCTGGCGCTGTAGAAATTCAAAATCAACTCAGTAAACCGGATTCAAGTCAAAACTTTTATCAATTAGGGAATTGGTTAATTGAGGTTGCTAAAAATCAAGTCTCTCAAACTGTCATGATGCCTTACTCTAGTTTACTTAAGGAATTCTCCGCTTGGTTTGTTCAATTATGGGCAGAAAGTCTCGGCAAAGATGGTGTAGGACTTACTCCTATTCCTGCCTACGGGGCCACTGATCAGCATTCCCAAATGCAACTTTTTATGGATGGCCCGAGCGATAAAGTTCTTTTTTTACTTGAAATTGAAAAGTTTGGATCTGATTTTTCACTTGAATCTAACCTCACTTACAAAAGTTTTGAATCACTCTCGTCCCATAGCCTTTCTCAACTCATGAAAGCTGAACTTGAAGGAACGCTTGTTGCTTTAAAAGAAAAAAATAAACACCTAGTTCACCTAAAAATTCCTGAGTTAAATGAACGATATTTAGGACAGCTTATCCTCTTTTTTGAGTGTCTGACTGTTTATGTTGGCATCTGTCTCAAGGTTGATCCTTTTAATCAACCAGGTGTAGAGGCCGGAAAAAAATATGCTTATTTATGGTTAAAAAACTTAGGAAAATAACCGAAAAGAAAATAGTAATCCTTGCATAGAATTTACCTCGGACCTAAAATAAATGATTATTGTTCAGTTATTTTTTGTGGAGAAGAAATGAGCGAAGATAATAACGCTACAATCGTTATCACAGACATCAGAAAGGCCCTTGCTTCAGCTGATGAGGAGGCCAAAAAAAAGCCGGCCTGTCTCTTAGTTGTTGGTGGCGATTTGAATGGATCAATCTTTGATCTTCACCCTGGAGAAACTGTTGTAGGCAGAAACCCTGATTGCAATATCTCGCTTGATTTTTCAGGCATCTCTAGAAAACACTTCACTATTAAACTCCAAGATGACTCAGCCGTTGTTGAAGATTTAGGTTCTTCCAATGGAACCTATTTAAATAATCAAAAAATTGAAGGCTCTGTTACTCTGAAACGTGCAGATATTATTAAAATTGGTGCAATTGCTATGAAGTATCTACCTAAAGGAGATACCGAAAGACTCACCTACGATAAACTCCATGAAGAAGCAAACACTGATGGTTTAACCAAATGCTACAATAAAACTTTTTTTAATAACGCTTTAGAAGTTGAAGTAAAAAAGTGTAAAGTAACAGGAAAACCATTAACTCTTATTATTTTCGACTTAGACCATTTCAAAAAATTAAATGATAACTATGGACACGACGCTGGAGACTATGTTCTGAGAGAGAAGGCGCGTCTGATTAGAGAAAATGGCATCAGACAAGGTGATATATTTGCAAGATATGGAGGAGAAGAATTCTGCATCCTTCTTCCCAATACAAATCTCAAACAAGGTTTTGAGATCGCAGAAAGATTAAGACTTTTAGTGGCCAAGCATGAGTTCATTTATGATGGCAAAAGACTTCCTGTCACTGCTTCTATAGGAATAGCCGACTACAGGCAGGGTGTTAATAACGGAACAGATCTTTTCAAGCGAGCGGATTCTGCTGTTTATAAATCCAAAGAAGGTGGAAGGAATCAAGTCAATTTCTTCAAAGGGTAAATGTCCTCTTCAAAAAATAAAATCCATCTTCTGCCAGAGCATTTGATCGACCAAATCAAGGCAGGAGAAGTCATTGAAAGACCTGGTTCACTTTTAAAAGAAATCATTGAAAACTCAATTGATTCGGGTGCCACTAAAATTGAAATCACAGTTCTTAATAATGGTCTTGATTTAATTCAAATAAGAGATAATGGGTGTGGAATTGAATTTGAAGATCTTCCTCTGGCCTTTGCTCGTCATGCAACCTCAAAAATATCAAGCTTCGATGAAATCTATGCACTTAATTCTTTCGGGTTCAGAGGAGAAGCACTTGCCAGTATTTCTTCTATCTCTAAAATACATTGTATTTCATCAACTACAAAAGACGATTTAGCCTCTGAAATAAAGATTGAAGGAGGACAAGTCGTCTATCATGGTAGGAAACAATCTTTGCCAAGAGGCACAGAACTAACTATTCAAAATTTATTTTATAATACACCGGTGCGCCTAAAATTCATTCAATCCCAGGCCAGTGAAAAAAAATATCTCAAAAAAATTATTTTTTCCTTCATTACTTCTTTTCCCAAGGTGGAATTTGTCTTGAAGTTTGATGAGGAAGAAAAGGAAATTTTTTCTTCGCAAATGAATGTCATTGATCGAGTAAAATCAATTTCACCTAAAATAAAAGATTCCTATTTATATTCAAATCAAATGTATGATGGGCTTAATTTTGAAATTTTACTAATTCCCAAAACTTTCAAACCACCCTATCCCTTTGATTACTTTTTCATCAATTCAAGAATGATTCTAGACAAACAATTTCACAAAGTAATTACTCAAGGTATTTTAAACCACCTAGGTTCAGATGATTTTTTTTACATAGGAATTTTAAATGGAGATAAAAGGAATATAGATATCAACGTTCATCCAAATAAAACGAGTGTAAAGTGTTTTGAAGTTTCAAAAATTCTGAGTTTAATTTCTTCTAGCATTAGAGAATTAGGAGCAAAGAAAATCACCATTCCAGAGATGAAGTATGTTACAGACATGACGAATCAATCCCAAGATTTGCTAATGAATTCTTTCAATTCCAATGATGTAAAAACTTCAAATTTCGAACAACACTACAATATGGAAGGAGTATTTTCTCCCCATAAGAGTCTTTTAACAGAAAAATCATTCAATATTTTATGGCCAGATAATGAATTTTTCATTCATTACGAACTATTTGGACCATACATCTTCAACGCAAAAATTTTACTAAAAGGATTTTTAGAAAAAAAACTTAAAACAAGTTCACCAACGACTCCTCTATTAGTTAGTTTACCTTTTACAAAATCTAAAAATCTTGAAGAAGATGTTATCATTTTAAATAAATCGGGTTGCGAAATTGAAAATCTTAATCCATCGACAATTGTTCTCAGAGGAATTCCGGATTGGATGTCATCAATGCCAATAAAAGAAATTTTTAATTTTCTTTTAGTTCATAAGGATATAAATAATTTAAACATAATTCCTTCAGAATGGCCTAATGAAGCATGGGAAAAAATGATTAATGAAATAGGTCTCTCTGAACTCATAAAGATGAATATTGCATTTAATATAATTGATTTAGTAAAAAAAAATAAACCCAGATGAAAGTTTTTATTATTTCAGGACCTACAGCAAGCGGAAAAACAGGGATTAGTATTGATCTATGCAAATCTTTTAATGGAGAGGTGATTAATTTTGACTCATTATTATTTTATTCAGAAATTAATATTGGTACGGCAAAACCAAATCATGAAGAATTAAAACTTGTTCCCCACCATTTAATAAACATCAGATCAATTGCTAATCCTGTAAATGCTTTTGAGTTCTCACAATTATGCCTTCCAATTATTGAAGAGGTTCAAAAAAGAAGTAAAAATATATTTTTAGTGGGTGGATCTGGTTTTTATCTTCAAGCAGTACTTAACGGTATGTATGACTCACCTACAACTCCCCAAGAGATATTAAAAAAATCCGATGATCTATATAAACAAGAGGGGATCCTACCCTTTATTCAAATATTAAAAGAACATGATCCTCAAAGCCTAATCCGATACCATCATAATGACCACTATCGGATTAGAAGGGCCGTTGAACATTGGTGGAGTCATGGAAGTTCATTTACGGAAAGCCGAGAAGTTAAGACAAAAGAAAACTTCCAACTCAAAAATGGAAACAGGTATGGCTGGGATTTACACCATATATACTTAAATATTCCGAAACCAGATCATGAAGGGATTATCAAACTGCGAACAAAAACAATGCTTGAAAATGGTCTCATTGAAGAAGTTAGATCACTCATTGAAATGGGCTTTAGCCCCGATCTCAAACCCCTTCAATCAATTGGTTACAAAGAAACAATTGATTTTTTAAATCATAAAATTCAAAGTATTGAAGAATTAGAGGAACGAATTAACATTTCCACAAGACAATTAGCTAAGGCCCAAAGAACATGGTTTAACCGCGTAAAAAATAAAATTGAATTTAATCCTCAAATAGATAGACTAAAAATTGAAGAGTCTATCATACATTTTCTAAAAACTTAATAAGGCTAAATATATGCAAAGTAATGATCGGTTGAAAGTTATAGTTATTTCCGATGGAACAGGAGAAACAGCATCTGCCATAACAAGGGCAGCAATGACTCAATTCCAGGAAAGAGACATCTTTTTCACAAGATATAAGAATGTGAGAACGAAAGAACAAATCGATGCTATTTTCCAAGAAGCAGCAATTCATCACGATATTGTTGTTTATACAATTGTTTCAGTTGAACTAAGGGCCTACATCGCTGAACTTTCCAAAAGAGATCATGTAAGATCTGTTGATGTTCTTGGACCTCTGCTCTCAGCCTTTTCGAATTTTTTTGAATCAGAGCCTAACTATCAACCAGGTTTACTTCATGCGGTAAACGATCAATATTTTAAAAGAGTTGCTGCTATTGAATTTACTTTAAATCACGATGACGGCAGAAACATAAACTCTTTAGAAGAAGCTGATGTTGTATTAGTTGGAATTTCTAGAACATCAAAGACTCCACTTTCAATGTATTTATCCCTTGAAGGAATTAAAGTCGTCAACGTTCCAATTGTCATGAATATACCACTGCCTCAAAAAATTTTTGAGATCGATCAAAGAAAAATTTTTGGCCTCACCATCGACCCTGAAACACTTTATCAAATAAGAAAGAATCGATTAACTAGACTGGGCCTGAATCAAGACGAGGGTGAATATGCTGATATCAGTAAGCTTTCAGAAGAAATTGAATGGGCCAATAAATTATTTAATGAAAACAAAAGATGGCCGGTTTTTAATGTTACAGGGAAGGCTTTGGAAGAAACTGCTGCTGAAATTTTAAAATTATTAAATATGAGAAAAATAAATCGCTTTAAACAAAGTAAACGTTTTGAAGAACCGCAATAAACTACTCTAGAAAGTGTTTTTTATTTTCTTCTATTGTAAACTCAACTTTTTTCTCTGTTCCTAAAATTGGATTTACAATTCTGCCCTGGTACATGCCCTCAGCAACTACAACGTCATTGAAAGGAAGTGCTCTTTCAATCGTGACTCCCGACTCTTCATAAATGAGTTTCGAACCAGCAGTGTAATTTTGAGATGTAGATAAAAGACCTGTTCTTGCTCTCTCAAGATCAGGAATGCTTACCACTTTAGAGTCACTTTCTGTAGTCAACAAGACTGTCGTATTAAATGGAAGATAACCAGGTTTTTTTACAGTAATGATTGCTTCTTTATTTAATTCTAACTTTATCGGTTTTCCCGTATATTCATACTTCATGTTATTAACGTAAATTTCCATTGAGACATCAAGACCCGTGACAATGACTTTGCCTTCACTTTCTTTTACAACTTGAATTTTTCGAGTTGATTTTTGCGAGCCATTTTTTATTGATGTCACAGATGTTGCAGGATTTCTTTCTGCATCTTGAGCATTAGGAAGAAAACTATCCTTGAAATAAAAAACTGCCGCCAAAGATGCAGCGATAATAATAATCACAAAACTATTATTACTTTTAGTCTTAGCATTTTTTGAACTTTTTCTTACAACACTTTTACCACCTGTCTTGTCATTTTTTGACACATTTGATGATAAAATTCTCGTTCCCTTAGAGGGAGTTTTATTCACTCCAGAGGGTGAGTCAGACGAATCTGAATTTTCAAGAGTACTTTTATTAAGTTTTCTTGTTGAAGTTTTATCTATAGTTTCAACTTCGATGTTTACCGGAGCACTCATATCTATGTTCAGATCAAGTTCACGAACTTTTTCTCGCACGATGGTTTTTTCTTTTAAACCAACATCTTTTTTTGAAACTTTTCCGGTTCTAGTTTCTTCCCTTTTTAAATCTTCAATATAGGGAGCAATATCAATACTTCCATAGTCTACAAATTTTTGCTTGTCAGATGTAATCTCTTCCTTAAAAAGATCATCTGAAAATGATCTCAAATCTGACGGGTTAAAGTCTGGATATTTTGAGTATAAAAACCGAACAAGCGCACGATTCATTTGATCGAGGTTTTCATATCTCTGGGATCTATCTTTAGATAAAGCTTTAAGCACTATTGCATCTAATTCTTTAGGGACTGTTGGATTTATTTCTGATGGAGCAATAATTTTACATTGTTGAATTAGTTTTAAGACAGCTAAATCATTGTTCGCCTGAAATAACTTTCTTGAACAAAGCATCTCCCACAAAGTAATACCGACTGCGAATTCATCATATCTACAGTCTAATTCCAATCCATCAAGATATTCAGGAGCAAGATAGGATAATTTTCCTTTAATTGTTCCGGCCTGAGTTGCTTCTGAATTCGTATTGGCCTTAGCAATACCAAAATCAATAACTTTTACGGCCCCATCATAAGTCAACATGATGTTATGAGGGGAAATATCTCTGTGTACTATATTATAAGGCTTTCCAGTTAACTTATCTGTAAATGTATGTGCATAGTGAAGTCCCAAGCAAACTTGAGAAATAATGTAGCAAGTTGCTTCTACGGGAAATGCTTTCTTTTTCTCTTTTAGGCGATCAAGAAATTGTTTTAAATTCGCTCCGTGGATGTACTCCATAGCAGTGTATAACTGCCCATTAGTTTTACCATAATCATAAACTTGCATTATGTTTGGATGGAGCATTCCAAAAGTTATATTGAGCTCATCTTGAAACATTCTGACGAAAGCTTCGTCATTAGAGAATTGAGGCTGAACCATCTTTACGGCCACCATTTTATTGGCCTGCTCACCCAGGTATCTGGCACGACATATTTTTGCCATACCTCCATCTACGAGGTGATCTAAGATTAAGTATTTACCAAATCGTTCAAATTTTTTCTTTTCTGCCATAATTCCTCATTAACCTATCGGAGAAATTATGAGTTTCTAAAGTATTTTATAAAAATTTCAGATATCGATTTCTAACTGCCTGAAGCCAGCAAAATTTATTGCTAATTTACTAGTTCCTGTCCTACTGACTGATCTTTTACAAAAGCCTAAGACCTTATAATTCTGAAATCTCCACTCTATTGAAGATGGGTGACTTTTTATGTAACTTCCAAAAGTACTTATAACAACATCATCGTAACCATTTAATTTCATTTGTTCTCTGAAATTCACGTGTGAAATTTTAGACGGGTCAGCACTATAACCGGCCGTAACGATCAGACTTTCACATTTTGAAAAATATTCTTTTTCAGTAGAAGAAAACCAGTTTGAAAATGGGGACTCTGGATCGGCCTTCCAAAAAATAACATCATAGTATAACGTCATCCCGTGATACCAGCTCATTCTATTCATAAGCATATTGTTATCCCAAGAAATTTTTTTAAAAACTCCTCCTGTATAAACCACTAGTCCAGTCGTCGTTTGATTATAGTTTTTATGGGCAGCACACCCCGAAAGGAAAAAAGAGATGACAGCTAAAGATAAAAATTTCATTTTATTCCCTGAGATATTGGTTCAACCATTTGTTCATTTTTTTAAAAATATCTTTTCTATCAATCTCATTCCATAATTCATGATAATGCTCCGGATACTCAACCATTGTGACAAAGTCTCTGTTTGTACCTTGAACAAATAATTTTGTACTCTCAGGATCAACAATAAAATCACTTCCTGAAACCAAAAACAAACTTGGTATATTTAAATAATAGGAAAAATTTCTGATTTTATCACTTGCTTTCATGATTTCAGAGGCCATACCAACAGTTAAATATTTTGGAATTAAAGAGTCTACATTGAAGTCATTGGCCCTAAGACTATCTCTTGTTAATTGGGCACCCTTGTAAATAAGTGGTAAACGAAGATTTGGAGATAATTTATCTAATTTTGAAAGTAAACGAACAGAAATATCCCCTAGGATAACTTTAGGCCTGATACATGGACTCGAAAAGATCATTCCACTAATGGGTAAATCTTGAGAATAAGCTGTATCAAGATTCCAAGTTAAACTAATCAATCCACCTAAGCTATGAGCGAAAATAAAATTTTTTGTGTCCTGATTATTTTTCGATTGAACGAACTGGGTTACAGCTTGAAAGTCTTTAACGTAGTGATTGAACTCTGGGACAAAGCACCTTGCTCCACCGCTTTTGCCATGACCTATATTATCATAGGTCGTTATAGCAATATCTTGGTACTGGGATAAGAAATATTGAATTAAATCTGAATGTCTCCCTGAGTGTTCAACTGCTCCGTGAACTAAAATCAGATGAAACTTTGGAAATCCTCTTTGATAATATTTTACATAAATCGGCAATTGCCGAAATGAAGAGTTCAGTTGATGTTCTTCCACTATTAGAGATTTCAAATTTTCCTCAATTAATTTCTTTCAATAAATTTCTCTATCGCCTCTTTTGCTTCATCACTCAATTTTTTAAAACGAAATGAGAAGCCTGCATTTCCATCTAACACTCTTACAATAATCCCTGAAGCAACAAAATGATAATCAGAATTCTCTGGATGAACGTTGAGTGAGATTTCTTCCCCAGTCTTTCCATTAAAGTTGTCCAGAAGAACTTGCATTCCGCCGATAGAGACATCTCGACAAATGCCTTCATAAAGCTTTTTGTTATTCTCTAAAAACATCCTAGCAATAAAAGGTTTTCTAACACTTTTTCTTCTTTCACTCTCTTTGATTTCAGGAGGTATGTCATTAAAGACTTTTTCAAAATCTGAAAAATCTGCCAATAACTTATATTCTTCTAACCCAGAATAAAACACCTGCGTTTTGCCATTTATTCTTTTCTCTTTATAAAGTTTTTTCAAAACTTCTAAACTATAAGGGCCATAGGCCAATGGAACCTGTCCACGATCAAGGCCGATTAATAGATGATAACTTCTCTCTTGCCCGTGATTAGAAACCAATGTTAACTCTGTTGCGTTTGGAATTTCTCGCTCTATTTGAGGAGGTATATCAAGAGGGGCTTGAAAAAGATTAAGCTCTTCGGCATCCTTAATTTTTTTCCAATTATCAAAACCTTTCTTCCAAACATAGTCTTCTTGGGACAATTCAGATTTTTCTATCAGGCCTAAAATAAATTCTATAGGCACTGGACCTTGTCTGTTTTTATTTTGAACGTAATACCAATTTTCAGACATAAACCCTCAACTCATTGAAATAATTATTAATATAATTTTACCTCCAGGCCCCAAGTTTCATAAGAGATAGGAAAATTTTACCCCAGAACTAAAGTCATCAAGAATTCCTTCCGACAAGATGCAGAGAGAATAAAAAATGAATACGACAAAAATAATTTTCATAAATCTTTTGCTGCTGATTTTATTTATTAGCTGCGGTAAAGAAGAATTTGGAACCACTCCAAGATCCAATACCTCTTCCGCTGATCCTGTTAAACAATTCGAGCAAAATTTTTGTGCACAACCGACAGAGATAGCTCCTAAAGTTGATATTCTCTATCTTGTAGATAACTCCAAGAGCACTTATTACCTAGCGAGTGACATTAAAAATGGAATCAAATCGATGGTAGAAAAGGTATCAAAGGATTTTGATTACAGGATCATTGGTACTGGCCTTCTTCCAATAGATGATACTCCCAACAATGATTATCAATTATTAACAAATTCCTCCGACTCATTAAGCTCTGAAGCAAGCTCGAGAAAAATTATTTCTTCATCAGAGCTTACATTTTTTAATTCAGAACCAGTTTCTGGATCTTCTGAAAAGGGTCTAGGAAGGGCTGTTGATTTTATCAATGGAAATTCTGGATTATTCAGACAAGGGGCCAATCTCATTATTATTATTTTTTCAAACGGAAGAGACACAGATGTCGAAACGAAGGCTGCCTGGGATGGCGGAGACAGTTTATTTAATTCTGATGTCTACAATACTCGGCTCACAAGTTTTAAAACAATTATATCTAGTCTTGAATTAAAACAACTAAGACTTATTGCTACAACTGCCCATAGTAGCTGTAAATCTGGTTGGTTTTCATCTCTTCAATCTTATGTAAAAATGTCTCAAGAACTTTATAGTTTTTCAGGGGCTACGGACTCTCCAACGAACAAAGATAGTTATGATCTTTGTACCGGTATTTCAAATGTTTTTACACCTCTGAATTCTTCAATTCAAAAAGTTATACTTCAAAATACCTATCGTTATTGGCCAATTACTTTTGCAACAAGTGATCAAGTCAGAAACGATTTTGGAGATATATTTGTATATAAAATTTCTAGTGGAAAATCAGAACTGATGCCAAGTTCATCATGGACTTATTATGAGCACACAGGATCTTCTATATTAAATCTAAGAGAACCGAATTCTGAGGGCGGTGAATATTCGGGAAAACATTTCATCCGCTTTAATGATGGCTCACTTATAACTTCTCCAACATGTGTTCAGGTAAAATCATCGACTCGTACCGAATATTTTGGATACGTTCTCCTGAGCCAAGAACCAAAACCAGAAACAATTGTTTTTAAAATTAATGGGGAAACAATTCCGAAAAGCGAATCAGAGGGATGGAGTTATGTAGGGAATCTGATGAATCAAAATATAAAAATGCCTCATCCAAAAACAGGCGATGAACTTCCTGCAATCAACAAGTCAGGATATATGATTAAAATAAATGGTAGTAAATTTTACTATAAATCTGGTGACAGCGTAGAGGTTAACTTTATTCCAGCACCTATCTAATCTGCACCTTTTTCTTGATTAGATTTTTTAATTTGATTCATAAATCTAATAACTGGATACATCTTCATTAATTTTTGGAAATCAATTTCTACAAAAATGTTTCCATTAACCATAGTGGGCTCTCCAAAAATGCCAATTCCTTTTCCATCATTAAGATTATCAATCGTAACAACTATATTTTTAGCCTTTAGCTCCGTAAAAATAATATTAAGCTGATACTGCTTCGTAAATTTTGGCTTAAAGTCTTCAGTTATTCTCAAATTTGGAATATCCATCAAATACTTTTCACCATTCTCAACAATTTTTGAAATTACAGTTTCACATTTTTCAGAAATTCTCATTCTCTTCTCTTCAGGAAGATGTCTCTCTGTGTTGTAGTTGATAAAAACTTGCCTTAAGCTTTCAATATTTTTTAACTTGAATAAATTTGGTAAGCCATCTTTATCATTCTCAATATTGAGCCATCCCAACTGTTGAAGGATTGAAAGAATATTCTCTAATTTCGCTTCTATGATTTGATACATATCGCCTGTATATAGAGTCAAAGTCTTACGACTTATCATCAGTGACTGACCAGAAACTTCTCCGTGAGATTTAAATACTAAAAACATAGTCCCGAGAATTCTCATGATCTCGATAGGCTTTAAAAACTCATAACCAGCATGTTTACCTGAGTAGGAAACAGAGGCTTGATTATCTTCAAGCTCTTTCACTCTTGCGTTCGTTTTTCTAAGCCTTGAGGCCATAGTATTAATAATGGTTTTAAACCAAGGATTTAGGGACTGCATCGTTTTTGCAAAAGCAACAAAGGAAATTTCAATAACTTCAACAGGAGTGAGTGCAGCTGCAGAACAAGATCTTTTTCTTCCTGAACCATCCTCATCAAAGAATGCCATTTCCCCGATAACTTCCCCGGCTCTCAACACACCAATTTCGATAAAACCTTTACCTTTCGGCTTAAAAAGTCTTAACTGCCCCTTTTGAATTATATAAAGGGAGTCAGCAACATCCCCATCATTAAACAGAATCTCTCCTGTTTTAAGAGTCCGCATTCCAGATTTTGGTTGAGCTGAAGTTGTATTCACCATTATTTCAACCTTTGAAGAACCAAGGACAAGGCCTCTCCTCCACCAATACAAATTGCTGCAAGTCCATAAGTTGATTTTTTAAGCTTCATAGCATTCATTAATGTGACTAAAATTCTTGCGCCGGAAGCACCAATAGGATGCCCTAAAGAAACAGCTCCTCCAAGAACATTGACTTTATCGTGAGGAATTTTACACTCTTTCATTGCTGCCATTGTAACAGCAGCAAAAGCCTCATTAATCTCAAAAAGATCAATTTGATCAATTGAAAGATTGGCCTTTTTAAGTGACTTATTGATGGCCTCTACAGGTGCAGTAGAAAACCAAGTTGGATTCTGAGCGTGTGAGGCAAAAGCGAGGATTTTAAATTCTGCTTGTTCAGCATAAGCATCGCCGGCTAAAACAACTGCTGCTGCACCATCATTGATGGTTGATGCGTTCGCGGCCGTAATAGTTCCATCTTTTTCAAAAGCAGGCTTTAGGCCCGGAATTTTTTCAAAATTGGCCTTAAATGGACCTTCATCTTCACTAAATTCTACGACTCCTGATTTAGAAGATATTTTAACTGCTGAAATCTCATTCTTAAAAAGACCTTCTTTTATCGATGTCTGTGATCTTTTAAAAGATTCAATCGCAAACTTATCCTGTTCTTCGCGGGATAACTGAAATTTTTTAGTACACTCTTCTGCACAATTCCCCATCGCTCTATTTGAATACACATCCCAAAGACCATCCCATTGCATGGAATCTTTCATCTCGGTGTTACCAAATTTGAAACCATTTCTTGAATTCAAAAGCAAATGAGGAGCTTGGGACATATTTTCCATTCCCCCGGCCACCACAATTTGATTTTCACCAGTCATGATTGATCTCGCTCCCAAAATAACAGCCTGAAGCCCAGAGCCACAAACTTTTCCAACGGTTGTTGCAGGAACTGATTCTAAAAGACCGGCCTTAAGTGCCGCTTGTCTTGCAGGGGCCTGTCCGACTCCAGAGGTAATCACGTTACCCATAAAAACTTCATCGACTTTCGTTTTTTCAATTTTAGATTTTTCTAAGGCTCCCTCAATGGCAACTGCTCCTAAATGAGGAGCCGAAACCTGAGATAAAGCGCCCATAAAACTTCCAACTGGAGTACGAGCTCCACCTAATATATAAACCGACATAATGATCCTTTTGATGAATGTCTGTTGTCTTTCTTATTTAAATATTTTAATGAAGGGCATAGTAAATTACTATAATTTTTTCGAATGGAGCATTATGCTAAATAGAATTAAAACTGAGCACTCACCTAAACCTATTCCCCAAGACTGGCTTGAAAGTGCTTCAAGACTTCTTAATGAAGCCTATGATAAGCAGCTTAAAAAAGAAAATTTTTATTTTGATGTTTTTGGACAAATTTTCACTGAAGAACTACTCGTTGTGGTTTCTTACTTGTCCGAAAAAAACGAAGGTCATGCGCCAATAACTTTATTCCTTAGCTGTGACAAATCCCATATTGAAACGGAAAAGAAAGTTAAGGAAACTCTTGAAAATTATCTCGAAATTTCAGGATTATTTTTCGATGAAATTTTCTCAAATAAAGACTGGAATGAATTTGAACCAAACTGGCAAGAAGTTGAGCACAACAAAGAAAAATTCTTTTACAAGATTTCTCGAGAAAATATAAACCTTACCCTAGAGGCAAATAAACTTTTAGGCGAAGATTTTTTTAAAGACGAAGATGAATAGGTTAAAACCTATTCATCTTCATAACGTAGAGTTGTTGAAATAGTTTCGATACCAATATCATCATCATCTGCGTCGTCATCGACAGCATTTTCAAATTCATCTTCTTCAAAATCAAAGTCAGATGTGATGTTAAGCTCATTTAGAACGCGATAGAACTCTTTATCATCAGAAAGATCCGACAATAACGCTTCTATATATTTTGGTGGATATTTTGAAATCAATTCTTCAATGTATTCTTGAAGTTTTCCCTCTTGAAGAATTTCTTTTTTCTTTTGGATTGTTTTCCAATTTCTAAGATAATGAAGTCTGCAATAGCTTTGAGTTGTACGAATATTATCACAACCTTTTTCAATGCATTCATCATTCTTTGGATCAATAAAAAAATCCATTGAACCGATTGCCTGAGCTATTTCTTTCCAATTGAAGTGCTCTCTTAGCTCAGCTATTTCATCAGATATTCTTGACTCAAGATCTGCGAGCATTTGGTTTGAATATTTCTTAGAAGGCTTAGATTCGAAAATATCGATCTCAACCTCTTCTTCATAAGCTTTTTTTCCAGTTTTCTTGGCTGCTTTGGCTTTTTTATAGTCTTCCTCAAATTCATCAAACTCATCTTCTTCGTCTGATCTTTTAGATTTAGTCTCTAGAACTTCTTCTTCATCAAAGAATTCATCTTTTTTTGATTTACCTTTGGATTTCTCCTCAGATTTACCTTTTGAAGGTTTTACTTTTGAATCAATTTTTTTAGAAACTGATGCCGTCTGTTTCGATTTTGAAGCTTTATCCGCTTTAGTATCAAGCTTTTGAGATTTTGGTTCAGACTTAGTAACTGGCTTAGTTTTCTCTGGTGTTTTAGAAGATTTTGGAACAACTTTTGATGCAAGTTTTCCCGCGACTTTTAAAACCTGATCTTTAAGAGATTTCGCAGGTTTTTTTTCAACAACTTTTTTCTTCTCAACTTTCGAAGGAACCGGCTTTTTTGCAGGAGCTGCTTTTTTAACTGGAGCTGGCGCTTTCTTTGTCATGACTTTCTCTTTTTTTGAGGGTGCCTTAACAGGTGCTTTTTTAGCAACTTTCTTAGCCTCAACCTTCTTAACAGGCATTTTAGCGGCTTTATTTTTTTTAGCCATAATTATCTCCTCAAAAAACATCTGACAGTTTAAGTTTACCTTAAATTAAACAACAAACGAAAATCTAACAAATTTACTGGTGCTTGACGAGTAAATTAATGAACGTTCTTCAACTCATTGCTAGCAATAACCATTCTTTGAACCTCTGAGGTTCCTTCATAAATTTCAGTAATTTTGGCATCCCTAAAAAAACGCTCCACAGGATATTCTTTAGTGTAACCATTACCACCACATAGCTGAATTGCTTTAGTCGTAATCCACATAGCTGCTTCTGAAGCAAAAAGTTTCGCCTGAGCTGACTCTTTAGAGTACGGAAGCTCTGCATCCTTTAAACTTGAAGCATGATAAATCAATAATCTAGATGCCCCAATTTTTGTACTCATATCAGCAAGCATGAATTGAATTCCTTGAAGATCAGAAAGCGGGGCTCCAAACTGAACTCTTTGCTTGGTATAACGAATCGCATAATCAAAGGCGCCTTGGGCAATTCCGAGGGCCTGAGAAGCAATTCCAATTCGACCACCATCTAAAGTTGCCATCGCAACTCTAAATCCTTTTTCCAAATCCCCAAGCAGTGCATCTTTAGGAACTTTAACTTTATCAAAAGCTAATTGGCAGGTAGAAGATCCTCTAATTCCTAATTTATCCTCTTCTTTAATAATAGAAAAACCTGGGTTTGATGTTTCTACGATGAATGCAGAGATTCCTTTGTAGTCTGGAGTTTTTTTAGTTTTTGCAAAAACAATACAAACATTGGCCTCTTTACCATTTGTAATCCAATTTTTAACACCATTAATTTCCCAATGATCCCCTTTGTCCTCAGCAAATGTAGTGAGAGATCCCGCATCCGATCCTGCATTAGGTTCAGATAAACAGAAACACCCAATCCATTCTCCTGAAGCCATTTTTGGGAGATATTTTTTCTTCTGAGCTTCAGTTCCGAAATTAAGAATCGGCCAAACACCAAGAGAAGTATGCGCCGAAACAAAAACGCCGGTTGAACCACAATTTCTAGAAATTTCTTCAACAATTAAAGAATACGATGTGTAATCCATTCCCGCCCCACCATATTCCTCAGGAACATAGGAGCCAAGAAACCCATTCTCAGCAAGTTTGCCAATCAATTCTTTTGGAATTTGTCCTTCATGATCAATTTTGGCCGCCAAAGGAGCAACCTCTGAGTCCGAAAATTTTTTTACCATATCTCTAATTTCTTTGTAGTGTTCTGCGAGCATCATATTTGTTTATCCTTAGTTAAAATTTGCTTTTCTTTTCTCTAAGAAGGCACTTGTTCCTTCTATCATATGATTTGTTTCAAAAATATCAGAGAAAGCCTTGGCTTCCAAACTCAATCCTTTCTCTATTGATAATTCAATTCCATTCCAAAGTGTTTGTTTAGCTACACCAATCGCTTTAATTGAATTTTGAGAAGTTTTCTCAAGCCAACTTTTTGCTTCGGCCATTAACTGCGCTTTATCAGCAAAAACTTCCAAAGCTATACCTAAACTTTTGGCTTCTTCTGATGTGACATTTCTTCCTGAAAACATTAATTCTTTTGCCCTTCTCTCACCCACAACTCTACTCAGCCTTTGAGTTCCTCCAAAACCTGGAATAAGACCTAGCTTAACTTCTGGAAGACCAAAAACGGCATTTTTTGAAGCAAAAATAAAATCACATGCAAGGGCCATTTCAAAACCACCACCAAGGGCAAAACCATTCACACAGGCAATGATAGGATAAGGTAATGCTTCAAAACCCAAGGTCACCTGATGACCTAGACTTGAAAAAGCTAGTGCATCCGCCTTAGTCATGGGCTTCATTTCTGCGATATCTGCTCCAGCAATAAAAGCTTTTTCCCCGTCTCCAGTTAAAATTAATCCCTTCAAATTTGCAGAGAGTAAATGCCTTAAAAATTCTTTTAATTCATTAAGGACTTGTATATTGAGAGCATTGAGTTTTGCAGCTCTATTAATTGTTAAATAACCTATTTGATTTTCTTCATTATAAAGAATTGTTTCAAAATTATTTTTCATAACTATAAAACCCTTTACCATTTTTTCTTCCAAAGCGACCAGACGCCACGTACTGCTTAAGAAGTGGACAAGGACGATACTTAGTGTCCCCTAGCCCATCATGGAGAACATTCATTATTGCAAGACAAGTATCTAATCCTATGAAGTCTGCTAGCTCAAGTGGACCCATTGGCTGATTTGTTCCAAGCTTCATCGCTGTATCAATATCTTTCGCAGAAGCAAGTCCCTCATAAAGTGCGTAAACTGCTTCATTAATCATTGGCATCAAAATTCTATTTACAGCAAACCCTGGATAATCATTGGCCTTAATAAAAGTTTTTCCCATTTTTTCAGCGACCTGGGCAATCTGATTAAAGGTTTCATCCGTTGTTTCTAGACCTCTAATACCTTCAACCAATTTCATCACAGGAACTGGATTCATAAAATGCATTCCAGAAACCAACTGAGGTCTTTTAGTGACAGCAGCAATTTCAGTTATTGAAATAGAAGAAGTGTTTGAAGCAAGAAGAGTTTTAGCAGAACAAACCTCGTCTAATTTTCTAAAAATATCAAATTTTAATTCTTTTTTTTCCGTCGCTGCCTCAATCACTAATTCGCAGTCTTTTAGGGATTCAATTTCTTTGACAGGAACGATAGACTCAAAGGCTAGTTTTGCTTGATCTAAGTTCCATTTACCTTTTTCAACACCTTTATCTAGTTGATTTTTAATAAATTGATAGCCATAACTCAAGGAGTCAGGGAAAGCATCAAAAAGGAAAACTTTAAAACCAGACTGCGCAGCAACCTGGGCAATACCTCTTCCCATCTGACCTGCCCCTACAATTCCAATAGTTTGAATATTTTTCATGTTCTTAAATCCTTGTTTTACTTGTGGAAAAAAATTGCTAAAAAGGTACCTCATACCTTTTATTTTGCCAAAAGGTATGCTTCACCTTTTTTGTCTATTGCCATGAGAGGTGATAAAGTTTATAACTTCGCAATATTTTGCAAGAATGTAATGAGGAGAATTACTGTGGCGAATCACAAATCATCAGAAAAAAGAGCTAAACAAGAAAAAACTAAACGCATGACTAACAAAGTTAAGACTGCTGCAACTCGTACTGCTGTAAAGGCTGTTCGCGATGCTGTTGCAAAGGGCGATGCTTCTGCTGCTAAAACTTTACTTGTTAAAGCACAATCACTTCTAGCTAAGCTTGCTAAGTCTCCAGCAATGAAGAAGCAAACAGCTGCTAGAAAAACTTCTCGTTTAACTAAGTTAGTTGCTGGACTTAAATAATTAATTGCCATAAGCACTTGATTTAAACAGAATAAAACCCAAAGTATATTTGTACTTTGGGTTTTTTATTTTGGAGTGTTTATGAAAACAAGTTCTTTTCTAATTATTATTTCTCTTTTTCTTTCAGTTTCTTGCGGACTTCAGTCCATCCCTCAAGCAAATAATGAAGTTGAAGCCACTTGGGCAGAAGTTCAAAACCAATATAAGCGCAGATCTGATCTGATACCGAATCTCGTTCAAACAGTTAAGGGTTATGCCTCACATGAAAAAGACACTCTAGAAGGTGTAGTTTCGGCGCGCGCAAAAGCGACTTCCATCAATGTGGATGCCAAAGACTTAAATCCAGAAAAATTAAAACAATTTCAGGACGCTCAAGGAGAACTTTCTCAAGCGCTTGGACGCTTAATGATGGTTGCTGAAAAATATCCAGATCTTAAGGCCAATGAAAGCTTTCAGGCTCTTCAATCTCAATTAGAGGGAACCGAAAACAGAATTGCGATAGCAAGAAGAAGATATATCGAATCAGTGAAAGATTTTAATAATCTAGTAACCGTTTTCCCTACTAGCTTGACGAACTCTTTAGTTCATAAGTTTGACAAGAAACCACAGTTCACAGCTTCTGAGGCAGAACAAAAAACTCCAGAGGTTAAATTTTAGTGTTCTTTTTTTCACTTATCTTTTCTATTCTAATCAGTTGTTATGCGCAGGAAATTTCTATCCCTGCGCTTACTTCGCCCATAATGGATGAAGCAAATCTTCTCAGTTCAACTGAAGAAGAAGTCCTGGCTAAAATTTGCTACAACATTCATACTTCTCAGGGACCTCAAGTTACTATTTTCACGGTAAATGATCTGCAAGGTTATACAATTGAAGATTTTTCAATAAAAGTCGCTGAGAAATGGAAACTTGGAAGTGAAAAGAAAGATGATGGAATTTTAATTCTTTTATCCAAAAGTGAGAAAAAAATAAGAATCGAAGTTGGAAATGGTATAGAAGGTGAAATCACCGACTATGATGCCAATAAAATGATACGAAATATAATGATTCCAAATTTTAGAAGAGGAGATTTCTTCACTGCTTTCAAAGACGTGTTAGAAGAAATATCAAATCGTTTTAATCTCAATTTAGAAAACTCTGATACAAAACTATATCGAAAGACCTCAAGAATCCAAGGACAAAAATTTCAAGTACTCTTTCCAATTATTATAGTTGTTCTCATCCTTGCTCAAATTTTTCTCTCTAAGAACGTTTTTGCGAGAGGAATATTTAGCGGCATGACGATCTCTGGGATGAGCTACCTTTTTATTCCAGGAATCGGTCTCGGAATATTTATTATTTTTCTTCTTGGTACAGTCCTAGGCTTGATTGGAATAAACAACATTCTCTACATGCTTCTCTCTAGTAGAGGAGGGGGTGGAGGCGGATATAGCGGAGGAAGTGGCTGGAGTGGTGGCGGAGGAGGATTCTCAGGCGGAGGCTCATCTGGAGATTGGTAATATGTTGAAACTTAAACAAGATGAAATTAGTAAAATCGAAAATCAAATAAAGGATTTTGAATTCAAGACTGGGACAGAACTATTATTAGTATTGACCAACCAATCTGATCCCTACCCTGGAGCAAGTTTAAGATTTGGTTTTATTGTTACTTTTTTAGTTCTACTAATGACTAGTTACTACATTGAGTTCACACATCAATTTTTATGGCCTGTCATGTTTTTTATAACATTTTTATTTTTCACATGGCTTGGACATTTTCCTTTCTTTAAAAAAATGGCCTTAAGTCATCTAGAAATGAAAAGAGAATGCAAAGAAAAAGCTTTAGAATATTTTCATACCCTTGGTACCAATCAAGTTACTCATAAAACGACTGTTATGATTATGATCTCTCTTCTTGAAAAAAAAATTGAAGTTCTAATTGATGAAAAAATCAAAGAAAAGATCCATCAACAAGATCTTGACGAACTTATACAAGTAATGAGTCATCATTTTAAAAAAAGTAACTTCCACGAAGGAATATCACTTAGCATTGAGGAATTAGAACGAAAAATCCTCAAATCATTTTCTGGTAAAGTCTTGGATTCAACTTCTGATTTACTGAGCAATACAATCCACTTTAAATTGAATTAAAGAATTCGAGAAATTTCCCCGAAAAAAACTCATGAAATTTTTCATGATAAAGCCCTACTCTTTATTCTTCTATCTTTTAATCTTTTGTAATATGGTCACTCTTGAAGCAAGTGAAATTTGCTACCTATCTGCAAAAGAAAATGAAGACTTTAAATATTTAAAAACAATCATTCAGAAATCAAACAAATTTGCCAAACAAAAAATATCTATCAGTTTAATAGGCATAGATTCTGAAAGCATTAATCAAATGGTGAATAAAAAAAGTTGCTCTGGAATAATCATTTCTTCTGAATTGAATCCAAATTATTTATCAACTTTATCCTGTAATCCTAAACTTGATTCATTTTTTGAAAATGTTAATGCCATTTGGACAGAGAGTACCTCTCAACAGAATCTAGGGATTTTTTTTCCAAAGGCAATGATTTTCAAAACAAACAATTCTGAACAAAAAAATATTAATGGCCGATTGATAACACTTTTTATCAAAAACCTTTTAAATAAAAATAATTTTTCTAATGATTCAAATTTTGATCTATCAAACAATGAAATCACTCAATTTGGAAATGCATTAAATGAAGTGTTATCAGGTCACGAAATTGGAAGCAAAGAAATTCCTGTTATTTTTAAAATGCTTTCAGGAAAACCTGATATCATTCCAAATAACAACTCCTGTGAGTTTGAAGGAACAACTTTATCCGAGGCCTGGAATAATGTCTCACTTACAAATAAGGCCCAGGAAAGTTTAAAAATCTCAGAAAATGATACTAAAGGAATAATCCCAACTTATTTTAAAAATTCAGATGTTTTCAAAACAAAAAAAGAATTGATTTGCAAGGGTGTTAACAATTTGTCAGAGGATGAATTAAAAAATCATTTAGAAATTTTACTTAAAGATCAAACCAACGTAACTCACTCGTTCGAAATACTTTTGGATCTAATTAGTCATTATTCGCCCCCTTCATACAAACAAGATAATGAGATTCTGAGAAGAATTCTTATTTCTACTGATTTTCAAGATGAATTATTTGAGAATGTTAAATCAGAAAAGATTGATCTTCTAAAATCTTTAAATATTTTGTCCTTATCGCGTTCTTATGCTCCAAATTTTTGCCTTCAACTTGAAAAAGAACTACAAAATCAATCACTATCCATCTTAACTCAGAACCAATCTAGTTTCACTCAGGACGAAAAAATTGATTTAATTATAAAATTATCAAATCAAAATCTTATAAATAACTATTTTGCGAGAAATTTTATTTATAAATTAAAAGAAAACAATTCAACTCCTAATCCACAAATTCTTGAACTAATTACGATGAAGCTCAATCTTGAAGGTACGGATTTAGAAAATTTTGTAGATGAAATCATCAACTCAAAGTCAATTTCTCAAGAAACTGAGCAAACTTTTGAAAAATATAAACAAAATTTAAGTTGTTACAAATCCCTTTTTCCAAACCTTAATTTTTCAGACGGTAAAGAGAAACTAAGAGAGCAACTACTAACATCATTTCGATCGAATTTCTGTGACAATAGTATTAAAAATGAATCTAAATCTGATCATTTTCAAGAGATATTAAATTTAATCCAAGGTTCAAAACAGACTGATGAAAAAATATTATTAGATATTATTGATCATTTAAGTACCTTAAAAAAATATGACCATACACGTTTTATAAAAGAAGAAAGTGATTTCTTATTAGCACTTTTAGATCATCCAAGCGCAACAAGAAAAGTGATAGAAGCTGTTGTAAAAAGAATCAACTCTTATAGTGATCATTTGAATAATAATAACTTTTGGATCGTCACTAAAAATGGACATGATTTTAGACTTTCTCTATGTCAAAAAATACTTGAAAAGCCTTATGCCAATTATCGTGACTATTTAAACCTGAATGGTTTTTTAAAAAGGCATTTAGACAATGAGTTTAACTCAGAGCTAAAAATTTCAAAAGCTACAAATACAAAACTCATTAAGAATTCACTAATTTCGATAAAAGAAAATAGGTACAATAACGTTGATCAATTTGAATTTGAAGAATTTGAAAATTTCATCCTTTCAAAATCTGATCAAAAAAAATACCAACAATTAAATCTCATCAATGATCGAGTTGATTTTTTATTACAACTTCTTGAGAACTAATTCTTTAATTTTTTATGTTCATCCACAAGTTGCTGAACACAACTAGGATCGGCCAAGGTTGAAATATCTCCAAGTCCAGAATACTCGGCAGAAGCAATCTTTCTAAGAATTCTTCTCATCACTTTACCTGATCTAGTTTTAGGAAGCCCCTTTGTCAGATGAATAAAATCAGGAGCTGCAAATCTTCCAATTTTTTCTCGAACAACATCCTTAATGCTTTCTAAAAGTTCAGAAGATGAGTCTTGCTCTTTATAGAGAATAACATAGGCATAGATTCCTGTACCCTTGATATCATGAGGGACTCCAACGACAGCGGCCTCTGCCACTTGATCATGCTCCATAAGAGCGCTTTCAATCTCTGCAGTTCCTAATCGATGACCAGATACATTTAAGACATCATCAATCCTGCCTGTAATCCAGTAGTATCCATCCTCATCTCTTCTACAACCATCTCCTGTAAAGTAAAATCCCTTATACTGAGTAAAATACGTTTCAACAAATCGAGCATGATCTTTATAAATTGTCCTTGCTTGCCCAGGCCATGAATGCTTAAGGCAAAGAGCTCCCTCAATATTGTTTCCACTTAAAATAGTTCCATCTTCTGGTTTTACCACGATTGGACTTACCCCAAAAAAGGGCAAAGTAGCGGATCCTGGTTTCGTCGGAGTTACACCGGGAATAGGAGTAATGAGAATTCCTCCTGTTTCCGTTTGCCACCATGTATCTACGATGTCGCATTTTTTCTCCCCTACAACGTCATGATACCAGTGCCAAATTTCAGGATTAATCGGTTCCCCTACTGTTCCCAAAATTCGAATTGAAGAACGATCATATTTTTTAATAATCTCATCACCAAATTGGGCCAGTGTTCTTAAAGCAGTTGGGGCGGTATAAAAAATTGTCGCCTTTAAATCTTGCACGACTCTCCAATATCTTCCAGCATCTGGATAGGTTGGAATAGATTCAAAAAGTACAGTCGTAGCTCCGTTAGAAAGCGGTCCATAAACGACATATGAATGACCAGTGATCCAACCTACATCTGCCGTACAAAAATAAATATCATCCTCATGAATATCAAAAACATATTTGTGAGTAAAAGTCGCATAAGTAAGATACCCCCCGGAAGTGTGAAGAACTCCTTTCGGTTTTCCAGTTGAGCCTGATGTATAAAGAATAAATAATGGATCCTCAGCATCCATAACCGCACAAGAAGAAACAGGCCTATATTTTAGAATTTCTTTTTCATAGCAAAGATCTCTTCCCTCTTTCATCGGAACAACTTGACTCGTTCGGTGAACAACTAGAACTTTTTCAACAAGCGAAATATCCTTTATGGCCTCGTCAGTAATGGCCTTAAGAGGGATAATCTTTCCTCCCCTTAAACCTTCATTTGCTGTAATAATAAATTTTGATTCTGCATCTAAAATTCTTCCCTTTAAGGACTCAGCACTAAAACCACCAAAAACTACAGAATGAATGGCCCCGATTCTGGCACAAGCAAGAACAGAATAGACAAGCTCAGGGATCATAGGAAGATAGATGCAAACCCTATCACCTTTTTTCACTCCTTGTGATTCCAAAAGATTAGCAAGGCGACAAACATGGGAGTAAAGCTCTCCATATGTAATCGATTCATACTGGCCAGGTTCATCTTTTGCCCAAATGATTGCCGTCTTTTCTTTTTTCGTTTCAAGGTGACGATCTAAGCAATTATAAGAAACATTTAATTTTCCCCCATTAAACCAAGAATAGTTCACACCACTAAAATCTCCCTCAAGACCCCTGGAGGGGAAATGAAACCAATCCAAATTCCTTGCTGCTTCAAGCCAAAAGCTAGACGGGTTTTCAATCGAACTTTGATACATCTCTAAATACTCTTCCATACTTTTGAGGTAAGACTTCTTTTGGATTTGTGATTTAACGGGAAAAGGTTGAACTTTCATGAAGATTCCTCTCAATTAATTGGGACAAAGAACTTTTTAATGGATCTATTATGTGATAAAAAGTCAATTATGCAATACTTCAACATACGAGTCGCCTCCCAACTTTCTGGGGTTGCAGCGGCTACCATCAGAGCATGGGAAAAAAGATATAACGCCGTTGAACCGACTCGCGGAGAAAATGGCCATCGACTTTATTCAGAAATAGACATTGAAAAACTTGCTCTCCTTTTTAAGCTAACTGAAATTGGACAAAGTATTGGAAAAATTGCCAACCTTAAACTTGAAGAACTTAAAAACGTCTATGAAACAGTTTTTCAAAGTCCTTATGACCAAAAAAAACTAGTTTCTATTCAAGCTAAATCCACTGACTACCATGAAATTCTTAATAACCTATTTCTAGCTCTATCTGCGTACAAAGTTGATATTCTCTCTCACGAACTAGAAAAAGCAAGAAATGAACTTTCGCCAAAGGAACTTAGTTTAAATATTTTACTTCCACTTTTTTATGAAGTTGGAGTTAGAGTTGAATCTAAAAAACTCACTATTGCTCAGGAAAGAACAATTAGTGCTCTTGCCACTTTCTACTTAGGCCAAGTGATTGGCTC
>JACCDO010943057.1_pt1 | contig 64180 bp, 52 predicted proteins | sample 7446101 | NCBI WGS metagenome assembly JACCDO01 (sample SAMN15323440, study PRJNA562643) | freshwater metagenome | isolation source: river surface water | place: USA:Blue River Watershed | collected 2017-08-16 | reverse complement strand
TCTATTTGTGTATTATCATCAATAATAATATCTTCTATTTTAATAGGTCTATATTTTTCTATCCATAGATTATTTACTGTTGACATAAATTATTATATTAGTTATTAGTTAACTTACTTATTTTATATTTAACTTAGTTATATATTAGTTAACTTAGTTATATATTTTCAAATTTTTTATATCATTCTCTTTCTGAGATTTATACCTTTGCTTTTCTTAGGTTTACTATCTTCTTGTTCTGATGTTGGTTGTTCAACTTGTTTATCTTGATTATTTTCTTGCTTGTCTTCATCATCATCATCATCATTATTATCTATAACTAATTCGACTGGATCTGTTTTTAGACAATTTGCTAATATTACTGGATCATCATTATCGTTAGTTATAACATCGTCATCAATATTAAATTCTTCGATAACATATTTACATTCTTTATAAAATTTAGTTCTTAGTCGACAATGATTTTTAAAAGACGATAAGTTATCAGCAAAATCAATAATAAGAGGGCGTAAATCACCGTTGTCTAAAAGTTTTCTCATAGCACGACCAACTGATTGGTTAACATCTTTTTGTGAAGTTGCTAATAAAACAGTATTTAATCGTTCAATATCTAATCCTTCACGAGCAAGATCATTTGTTGCAAAAAATATATCTCCTTCTTCTTCTGCTTCTTCTCGTTGCCATTGTTTCATAGCACCAATATAAAGAGTAGTTTTAATACTATCAGGTTGTAAAATATTATTAGCAACATCTTGAGCAATTAAATTATCAACTCCTTCTTTTAGTGCTTTAAGATGGTCAACGTATTTGCTAAGTATAATAATCTTACGATCTGGATCTTTTCTTATTTCATTAATAATATTAACTATATGATTTGTTCTTTGTTGTAAAGTTGCTAAATTACCCATCATTTTAACAACATCTGGTCGACCTTTTTGTGGACCATATGCATATATTTTCTCAGCAAATTTCTTATCAGTACTAAAGTAATTAAATACTTTAGCAACTACTTGGTTGTTAATTCTAAGTTTTTCACGATAAATAGTTTCACCTAAAAACCAATGCATAACTTTTATTAATCCGTCTGTTCTATAAGGAGTAGCACTAAGAGCAAGTGTATATTTACAGCATGTTTTCATAAGAGCTTGTGAAAATACTTTACTAGCACAATGATGTGACTCATCATAAATTACTAACCCAAATTCATTAAATACATCGTCGTCGTATTCTTTCATACTAACACTTTGTATCATACCAACAACAATAGATTTATCTTTAACATCTATTACTTTTCCTGCAATAGTACCAGCATCTACATTACAAAATCTTTTAATTTGTTTTTTCCATTGATTAGCCAAAAATTTTTTATGAACTATCACAAGAGGTTTAACACCTAATTTGTGAGCAATGTAAATAGCCATAGAAGTTTTACCACGACCACATGGAACACTTAATAATCCACCACCTTTATCATGTAGATGAGTTAATAATTTATCAACTATTGGTACTTGATAATCACGTAATTCTCCAGTAAAATCTATTTGATTAAGTACTGGTTCTTTTTTAAAAGGTATATCGCCAAAATGTTTAATACCATAATATTTAGGAACTATAATAAACTTTTTAGTAAGCTTATATATTTTATATTTAGTATTATCAACATTCTCATCTTGATTGCCAAACTCTATTAATTTGGGCTTAACGGTAAGATCCTCTTTAATTTTACTTAGTTGATCATTACTTAGAGTAGATTTTTTTATATAGTAACCCTTATATTTTAAACACTTCATAAGATATAATATAATTATTTTTTTAATATAATATAAGTTTTTTATTTATCAATTTTTATTAATTATTTTTTAAATAAATCACAAATTAAAATATTTTACTAGAATTATTATATATGTCAACAACATCATCGTCACCAGTTGTATCAACATCGTCATCATCAAGATTCGGATCATTAAAATCATTATCATCAAGTGCATTAAATAAGACAGATAGTGTTTTATCAAAATGGTTAAAAGGTTTCTCAAACCAATACTTATTTAATATTGTTTTAATTGTATTAATTTTATATGCTCCAGTTGCTGCTCCTAAATTAGGCAAATCATTTAGCGGTCTTTTAAATAACTATATAGTTAAAATAGTATATGTATTCTTTTTAGCATACTTATTATCAAACAGAAATATTAAAGTTGCAGTTGTTACATCATTAATTATAGTAATTGGTATGTTTTTATTAAAACGTTTTGAATCAAATGAAAACTTTGCCGATGTTGAAGCAGAACAATCACAAGAACAACCAGTACAACGTAAAGTTACATTTGCTGAAGAAGCTCAAGATCTTACACAAGTTTCAGGATATCAAATGGATTTAGGAAATATTCCAGCCGAAGCTACTCATGATGATGCTTTAAAACCATTAAAAGTTAATACTCAAAATATTGAAGTAGCTCAAGGTCCTATGGAAGAAGTTATCGATGTTTGTGGATCAAGATTATCTAAAGATGGTTATTCTGGATATGCTGAAACAGATGAATCATTAGGTGGTTTTGAATCTGGCCAATACTAAATAACTTGATTTTATTAGTTGACTTAGATAATTAGAGTTATAATAATATAATTTTCTTATATTATTATTATATAATGCAACCCAAAACATATATCGTAATAGTTATAATATTAATAGTAGTAGTACTAACATATCATGCAAATATATTTGGTTTTAAAAAAGAATTATTTACAGCACAATCAAATATAGTAGTACCAAATAATACTAATATTGATAATTTAGATATTAAACAATTAAAAAATATAGTTAAAGATCAACAAGAAGTAATAAATAAACAATCAACTGTAATCAATAGTTATATAGAAAAAACAGAAAAACAAAAAGCTAGATATAATACAAATGTAGTAAAACCAAATGAAGATATTGATGCATATTTTAAATCAGCAAGAGAAGAAAATGATAAAGTAGTTAAATTAAATCAAATACAAGAAGATAACAAAGATATTGATAAATATTATAAATCAAAAATAGAAGTAGTAAAGACTTATTTAGAAGATCCTTTAATGAGAGGTTCTAATATATATGAATCAGAACAATATTCAAAATTATTAGAAATAGGTAATATACAAATAGATAATAAAATTTCACCACCACATCCATTAGGATTTAGTAAATCTATAAATATGCCTCCAAAACAAGTACCAATACCAACACCAACACCAGCACCAGCACCAGCACCAGCACCAGCACCAGCACCAGTACCAACACAGCAAGTATTAAAATCTATGCAAGCACCGCCATCACCATTACAATCACAATCACAAAATATGTTAATTAATCAAAGCAGTCAAAATAATAAGTTAAGTAGTCAAAATAATCAGCAATTACCACAACAATTATTAAAATCTATGCAAGCTCCTTCTATTAAAAAATAATAAGATTTAGTAAATAAATTCTAATATAAATTATATATAATTTATAATGGAAAATAATACACTAGAAAATTTTAAAAATAATGAATTTAAAGAATATTGTTCAAAATATAGTTTTATTCCATTTATTTATCCTAAAACTGATCGAATAGTAGTATTTGGTGATATTCATGGTGACTATGAAATGGCTGTTAAATTATTAGTAATGTCTAAAGTTGCCATAATAGTTAAAGAAAATAAAATATCGAGAAGTATAAGCAGAACACGTGAAATTAAAAAAAATAGTAAGAAAAAAGGTAGCAGAAGAAATAGTAAAGATAAAAGAAGAAGTAGTAAACATAGACGTCAAAGTCGTGAAGAAGGTGATAATAATCCAGACAATCTTAATATAGATGAAAAAGTAGATATATCTGTATCAGAAGTTATTACTCATGATGAAATAGAATATGAAATGAAATGGGTTGGTGGTAATACTCATATAGTACAAGTTGGTGATCAAATAGATAGATGTCGTCCAAATGGTACTTATACTTGCGATCATCCAAAAGCAATTGATCCAGAACAAGATGAAGATTCTGATATTAAAATATTAAAATTATTTACTAATCTTCATGAACAAGCTGTAGAAGATGGTGGAGCAGTTATATCTCTTCTTGGTAATCATGAATTATTAAATGCATTAGGAGAAGTACAATATGTATCTTTTAAAGGATTAACTAATATGTTAAAAAAATATAAAGTAGAAGGTATTACTTTTAATGATGGTGAAGAAGCAAGAAAACATGCATTTCAACCAGGTAATGAGTATGGTAAATTTTTAGGTTGTACACGTAATGCTACTGTAATTATTGGATCTAATCTTTTTGTTCATGCTGGTATTATAGACAAATTAGTTAATCAATTAAAATTTACTGGTAATATGGATCTTATAAATATAAATATTTTAATAAAAAAATGGTTATTTGGATTAGCAAAGACAAATCAAGTAGCTGAAATAGTAAGATCTCAAGATTCTATGTTTTGGACAAGAATTTTAGGAAGTTTGCCATCTAATTTACCAGCAGATAACCCAGAATGTAGTGATAATATATCACAAGTATTAAAAATATTTAATGTAGATAAAATGATAATAGGTCATACTCCACAATCATTTCTTTTAACTAAAGATATTAATGGAACATGTGGAGATAAAATATGGAGAGTTGATAACGGCAGTAGCTCAGCATTTGATACTTTTGATAAACACTTTTTAGAATATAAACAAAAACATCATAATAGAAGATTTCAATATCTAGAAATATTAAATGATAGTGAATATCATGTTTGGGATGAAAGTGGAAGAATATTCTAATAAACTTAATTTAAATTTTATCTTGTAATTTTATAATAAATATATTAATTACTATCACTATCACTATTACCATTAAAGACATTATGTATAAAAATAATAACTAATAAATAATTAATAGTAAATAATAAAAAAATTAACTTTTTATTATTATTTTTATATAACACGATAAACAAAAAAACACAACACAACAAGAAAACTTACGAAGATTCTGGTACCGATGAAGTTCCGAATTCTTTAGCGAAGGCTGCAGCGATCTCATCGGCAAGCTCCTCGTCGGCGTCAGGATCATTGTCATCCAAATCGGCGGCATCATCAGCATCATCATCGTCGACACAATCATCGATTTCAGCATTTGCTGCTGCAACTGCAACTGCGTCTGAAGTTTCGATACAAGCGGTCATTTGAATGGTGTCGCGATTATGTTCATCGAGATATTCGGCTGTCTCAATGCACTGAGCGATATATTGATGCGCATTGATAGGAACCTGCTGAATCCGTAAGTAGATCGCGAGAGCTGTGTCACGATGCATTTTCTTGTCTGTTTCCCAATATGTGTAGAAATCCTTCTTCCACGCTTCGCACTGCTTAATATATTCTTGCATAAACAGCGCGGGAGATGCGTGACCGAAATGACAATCGGTACGTACACATTCCTTGCCGGTACGACACATCTTCACAGCCTTATTAAGGCGAGTGGTTGCGGGAGCGGCTGGGTTGGGATGCGCGAAAGTACACTCAGGACGTGCGCAATTCATCGCGAACTTGCACGAAACTGTGTGACTCGAAGTAGTAGTAGTCGTAGTCGTCGTAGAGTTGAACTGGGCGTTCATGGTGTCTGGTCTCTGGATGGAGTAATATATAATAAATTTATATAGGATATACAGTCAATTAAATATTTCAATTTTTATTATGTATAATAAAATATATAATAATATAATAGCATGTATAAACCAAAATATATTAAATTAAAAAAATAAATTTATTTAGATTTAGCCTTAACTTTTTTCTTAGGTTTAACTTCTTCTTCTTCTGAACTTTTTGATTTACTTGATTCAGAACTTTTTTCTACTTTCTTTTTAACAACTTTCTTAGGTTTAATATCTTCTTTTTCTTCTTCTGAATTATCACTTAATTCTTCAATAATATCTTTTTTATCTACTATTTTATTTTGATTATCTTTACATTGTTGTAAATGAAAATTAAATCGATCTTTAATAAGTTTATCTAAATCTTTAATTTGTTTATTTTGTAAATCGTCTAATATATCGTATTTATATAGTTGATCAACTATTTTTTGTTGATCAGTTAGTGATGGTACAGGTATTTCTATATCTTTAATATAATCTTTTGATATATGCTTAATTGTTGTACCATTAAATCCATTTTCTAATATATACATATTAGAAAGAAAATAATAATATATATATTTAGTAGTTATAATATTATTTGATTTTAATATAAAATTATCTGCTGAACAACTAAAATTAGAATCGTACTTTATATTAGCATTACCACCAGTACCGATTATCATACAAGTATCTTTATAATCACATTCATCACATTTTTTAACATTAGTACTTGAAGTATAAAAATTAAAATTACCATTTTCTTGACCAAATGATGCTAGTCGTTTACTCTTTGGTAAAAATTCACATAAATCATTTATTTTTATATTTTTATGATTTGATAACATTAGTTCTAATTTACATTTACAGACAGTACTCATTTCATTTATTGAACTAGTTAATGATTCTTTTTGTTTATATAAAGATTCTAATTCTTTAATTATATGATTTTGTATATCTAGTGATGGAATCGGTATTTCTATATCTTTAATATAATCTTTTGATATATGCTTAATTGTTGTACCATTAAATCCATTTTCTAATATATACATGTTAGAAAGAAAATAATAATATACGTATTTAGTAGTTATAATATTATTTGATTTTAATATAAAATTATCTGCTGAACAACTAAAATTAGAATCATACTTTATATTAGCATTACCACCAGTACCGATTATCATACAAGTATCTTTATAATCACATTCATCGCATTTTTTAACATTCTGACTTGAAGTATAAAAATTAAAATTACCATTTTCCTGACCAAATGATGCAGGGCGTTTACTTTTGGGTAAAAATTCACATATTTCTGCTAATTTTTTATATTCAATATCTTTATATTTATTATCATTTGTATCAATATATTCTTTATAATTCCAAGAATAATTATTATCTTGGAGTTGTTTATAAGTTACTTTGCATATCTCAGTTTCTTTTGTAGTATCATCTTTATTTCTAATTACATTTACAAATTGTATTTCTTTTGTTTTTTCACCTTTTCGCATCATTAAAACAAGAGTTTGAACACCAGTATATGGTTTAAATGATCCTTCTGGTAACATAGCTATTTTATATACATTTGCTGTATCAACTATATGTTTTCGAATATTAATATATTCTTTATTTTTATTAAATATTTCTTTGCCATTTGGTGAAACAGCTATTAATTGTCTTTTATCTACAATAGAATTTAATCCAGCCATTAAAAATAACATAGTTCCTGATTTTGTTTCAACATTATATACTTTTTTCATATCATCATCTTGTAAATCATATGTTTTACTTATTGAAAAAGGAGGATTCATGATAATATTACCATCAAACTTGTTATCAATATAATCTAAACATCCAACTTCTAAAAAGTCTTTACAAACAATACTTTTATCATATGAACCAGCTTTTAATAATATATTCATATGAGCAATTTTAAGAGTATCATCAACAATTTCAGATCCATATAAATATTTTGATACATCATTATCAATAATAATATCCTCTTTTTCTCCATTTTTTTTAACAAGAGATAAATATTCAGATAAAATACCAGCAGTACCACATGCAGGATCCATTATTTTAGTATATGAACCATCTTTATTAATTTTTATATCAGCATTATGAATCATATATCTATCAATCCATCGGGGTGTAAAAAACTGACTAAAATCTTTATTAGTTGCTCCTTCTTTTTGAATTGTTAATTCATAAGCTTTCCCTTTAATATCAACATCATATTTACTAAAATCTATTTTATTAAATTCTTTAATAAGTTTAATTAAAGTTACTGTTTTCTGAACATAAAAACGTCTATTACGATAAATTGCTTTTGTATTATTATTAAATTTTAATAAACCATTAAAAATAATATGTTGTAATACATTTGTTAAAAGAAGTTTATTTTCTTGATTTTTACTATCTTTATCGATATTATTTACAATCTTAATTAATTCATCCCATTTAAAATATTTTTTATATTCATCTAAATCATATTCTGTTTGTTCAATCTTAATTTTACGCTTATAAGTATTACTAATAATATCCATTTCTTTATTAGTTTCAATTTCATAGTTTAATAATCGTAAAAATAAGAAGTCAGTAATAACATCTAATGCTTTATCACCAGTAATATTTTCATAGTCTCGCAAAAGATCACGTAGTTTTAAAAAGAATGATTCAAGTTGTTTTAAACTTTCATCTTCTGTAACTTTATTTTTAAGATCTTCTTGTGTTATACAAGGATATTTCTTATTAATATGTCTTGTATAATCATTTTTTTGTTTGAATTCTTGATTGCATTTTTCGCATGTGTAAACCGTCATTTCTATATATTATATTAAGTAATTTAAGTAATTTATACTTAAATAATATTAATCAATTTTTTTATAAATAAATTAGCTAAAGAAAGAATAAATCATTCAGATTTGTAAATTGTCTTTCATAAAAATGTTCTGGTTCAATAGGTACATTATTATGTTCACGACAAATTTTACTATATAATTCTGTAATAGTCATATTAGTATTTTCTGTTTGATATTTTTTACATAAATTCTTTAATTCAGACCAACGTAAATAATTATCTTCTTTCATATCGAATAACCATTTAAAATCATTAAATCCATATTCTTCTAATTCATCACATATAGGATAATTATTATTAATAGCCCATTCATCATATAATGATTTAACATTTATTTTATCATCTTTTCTTTTAATATTTTCTATTTTAAGAGCATTTTTTATTTTATATTTATCAAACTCTTTAACTTTAAATGAGTCAATAATATCTTTTTCTATATCTATTTCATATATTTTTAATACATCCATATCAACATATGTATTTATTAATTTTTTTATTTCTTTTTCTTTATCTTCTTTAAGATCATTGTGATTACCATTATTTTTATTATATTCTCTAGCAAAGGTAATCCAAGATTTAAATCTTTGAATTAAAGATTGTCTCATTACTTCTACATTGTCAGATAATTCTAATGTACTAAAATAACCAAGTGATTTATATTCACTTGCTTTATTATTATGATATCTATTTAGTCGACCCATTTTTTGAGATTCATTTAATGGATCTATTTGATTAGAATAATACATTCTTACAGCAAAATCTAATCTATCATCATCAAATCCTTCAGTTGCTCTCATAACAGATAATAAAATTGCATTTGTATTTTCTGCTAAAAAATTTTTAATAGCATTATCAAAATCTTCACAAGTTAAATCAGATTGTTCTACTAATTTAGTTATATTTTTATCATCTTTCTTAGTATATGACATCGTTGGGAATACTTTGAAATTTATCACTGGTTTCATTTCATTATAAAATTCTAACATCTCTTTACGTGTTCTAAACCATAATATACCTTTTTTAAAATATAATTTAGAAATAATATTATCTTTAATATTTGTCCAAACTTTATTATATGACTTTTTTTTAAGAATCTTTGTATTTCTATAAGTTTCTTTTTCTAAATCATCTTGATTATCTTGATTATCATCCAAATCAGATATACTAATATTTATTGGATAATATTTTATTGGACAAATATCTTTATTTGTTAATGCTTTATAATAAGAGTATTCATACAAAATATTATAATTATTTTTATCTCCATAAATTTCTATAGTTTTTTGACCATTAATTGGATTACATCTTACAGGAGTAGCTGAAAATCCTAAATAATTTATATTAGTATTATTTTTAATATATTTCATCATTTCATATATTTCATTTGCACCAACCCAATGACTTTCGTCTATTATCATCATACTAAATTTATGCCAGTTTACTTGTTTGTAATCAGATTTATTTGATGAAGTAAATTTATCCCAATTTACTATATATATGTTTGTCTTTCTATTATCTTTATTTAAAATAGTTAAATTACATTTGTTTAGACAATCGATAATTTTATAATCTGTTTCTTTAATATCTGTAATATTATTATTTATAAATTTAATAATATAATCATTAATTCGTGTTCCCATTTGTTCTAATAATTCTTTCTTTTTAGTTAAAATTATAATATCTTTATTATGTTTATTTTTTATCATATCACAAACTATAGCAGAAAATATTACTGTTTTTCCACATCCAGTTGGAGCTATTACAATATGATTTAATCTTTCTCTATGATTTTTAACTATTTCTCTTATATCATTTTGATATGTTTTTAAAGTAAATATGTTATTAATGTCTAAATTATTAATTATAGTTTGTAACTCATTTTCTGAAATTGATCTATTTTCTTGATTTATATCTGAATTTTCTGAATTATTTAAATTCTTAGTTGTATTTCTTAATTCATCTACATCTATTTTATCTAACTTGTAAGATAATTCTAATTTATTAAAAAGTAAACATAAATTAGATGGATCGTCCGATTTATAAAATTCTATTCCACCAGTACCATTATATTTTTCATATGGATTATTATATAATCTACATAATTTTTTAATGATATCATCTATTTGATAACAATTATATTTATGTTTTTTTATAAAAGTAAATAGCCATATATCATGTGAATTATTATCAAAATCATCTGAACATGTTATATAATTAGTTATACGGTTAATAAAATTTTTTGTTGATCCTATCTTCATATTTTTTCGAAATTTTTCATGTAATATATAAATATAGCCATACGTATTCATTATTATATATTATATAATTAATTTGAAATTATATAATATTAAACTTAATATTAATAGTAATCAATTTTTATTTATGATCTCTTGGCAGCACGTTTAGCAGCAATTTGAGCGTTAACCTTTTCTAATTTAGAGCTTAATGCTGATGATGACATTTCTTTAAGAGCTTCGATGGCACCTTTAACACCACCGTTTGATTTGATGTGTTCGATAACAACTTTTGTGAGTGCTGGACCATCTTTGATATCAGTGTGTTTGGCTTTAACGGCTTTCTTAACTTCCATCATGTCAGCCATCCATTGTGGCATTTCACGCTTTTGGCGTCTCTTTGAGCCGTGTTTCTTTGAGCTGTGTTTTTTGCCACCCCACATCATTTTCTTTGAGCCTTTCTTTGAGGAGTGTTTCTTTGATGAGTGTCTCTTGGAGTGTCTCTTTGAGCCTTTTTTTGACGAGCGTCTTTTAGCACCGCCAACTAATTCTGAAAAATTATCCATAATCTATATATATAATTTCGAAATAAATTGAAATTATATATTAATATATATTTAACGTACTATATTTCCACAGTAACTTAAATATTCATTAGTTTACTTAGCTATATATTAGTTAACTTAGATATAAATGGGCGTACCTGGATTCTTCGTATGGTTAATGAAAAATAACATACATAATAATATTATTCAAAAAACACTACAAAACATAGATAATTTATATTTTGACGCAAATTGTTTATTTCATCCAAAATGTTTCGAGATACTAAAGTTATACAGTGATATAACAGATACTGATAAACTTGAAAAACTAATGATTGACAGAATCATAAAATATATATCTTATATTATTAATTTTGTTAATCCAAATAAACTAATCTATATTGCAGTCGACGGAGTTGCACCGATTGCAAAAATCAACCAACAACGCAAACGCCGTTATAAATCAGTGATAGATAAAGAATACAATGATTATCTTAATAAAAAATACAATGTTCAAAAGAACACTTCTTGGTCTAATATAGTTATTACACCCGGAACTGATTTTATGATTAGATTAGATCATGAATTACAAAAGTTTGCTGCAAATAATAAAAAAATTATTTATTCTTCTTATAATCAAGAAGGAGAAGGAGAACATAAAATTATTAGATATATTAAAAATAATCAACACGATGAACCAGAAACACATGTTATATATGGTTTAGATGCGGACTTGATATTTTTAGCTATGGGAGCTCAAACAAATATTAATAATATTTATCTTTTACGAGAACAGCAGCATCTCAATAATTCCAAAGATATTAAATTATCTATTGATGATGTTAGTGAACCATTATCTTATCTATGTATTAAAAATGTTATTAAAACATACAATGATTATATTACTAATAAACTAAGAGATAATACAGAGTTCTTAGAACCAGAACTTTATAAAGAAATAAATAAAAAACTAGATAATGCAAATTATGATTTTTCAAAAGATTTTATAATACTATGCTTTATGTTAGGTAACGATTTTATACCTCATCTTCCATCTATTAATATTAGAAACGATGGTATTGAGTACATTACAGAAGCATATTGTAAAATGTTTGAACTAACACAACAACTTATATATGATGATAAAACAAAAGAGTTAAACTATAATAATCTTAAAATTATATTTGATTATTTAGGAGAACTAGAAGATGAGTATTTTAAAGATGTATTACCTAAATTTAAACAAAGATCTCAAAATCGTAAATGTAATGCAAAAAATGATTATGAACGAGAACTATGGGAACACGATAATCTTAAAAATATTATTCAAGAAGATTATATTAAATTAGGTGATGGAATTAAAGAAGATTATAAGTTTAGATATTACGAGCATAATTTTCATTCAAGAATTAATCAACACAAACTAGTTAATAATATATGTAAAAACTATGTAGATATGATGAATTGGATTACTCGATATTATTTTGATATTGATATGCCATCGTGGCAATTTTGTTATTACTTTGACGAAGCACCATTTGCATCAGATATAGCAAACTATTTATATGATGAAAATGGTATTATTAAAACAGATATTGAATATAAGAATCCAATTAAAATAGAAAAACAATTATTATCAGTAATACCTCCTTATTATATCGATATGTTAAAAAAAATTAAAAATATAGATATCAGTAAATTTAAAACAAAAAAAACACAATATATGTTTCCAACACAATATAATTTAGACTATAACAATGATCAATATTGGATGTGTGAGGTAAAACTACCCGTATTAGATTTAACTTTATTTTAGTTAACTAATATTTTATTTTATTTAACTTATTTAACATACGTTTGTTTTATAAATAATTATATTATACTATTAATATAATAATTAATTATGGATATATTTGAGAAAAATGCAGATAATTTAAAAGTAACATATAACTATAATGAAGATAGAGATTCTATTCCAGTAAGAATTCAATTTATTAAAAATTTATTAGACGGTAAAGATTTAGATCCATTAGTTAATTTTGATTCAACAGATACAGAAAATTTTATTTGCAGAAATCCAACCGACAATGATAGTGGTGATTCATATGATACTAGAATAGTTCTTAAAAAACGTATACATGATTTTAAAAATATAATATCACAAATTGGTGGTAAATTAAAATATATTAAAAGTGGTACAACTGGTCATACATTCAAAGGTATTTCAGAAGATGGAAATTTTGAATATGCAGTTAAAGTAGTTGCTTATCCAAAAAAAGAAAGATATGGTAGTATTAATGATGTTAGAAGACCAGAAAATGCTGAATTAATGATGTTAAAATTACTTAGTTATTTTATTGTTAAAAGACAAACACCTCATTTAATTATACCATTTGGTACTTTTAATACAAACATTGATACATTTGTAAATTTAATTAAATTAGATAAAATAGATGAAAAGAATGAAAGATATAAAGAATTTATTGAAAGATATAATAATGGTGATTTTAGTTCAACCGTATCTATATTAATTAGTGAATGGGCCAATAAAGGTGATTTATTAGATTATTTCAGAAATAATTATAAAAATTTTAGTATAACACATTGGAAAGTATTTTTCTTTCAAATATTATCTATATTAGCTATTATTCAATCTAAATACCCATCATTTAGACACAACGATATGAAAGCAAATAATATTTTAATACAAAAGATTAGTATCAAAAAAGAATATTATAGATATTTAGTAGTAGGGGCTAAATACAAAGTACCAAATATAGGTTATCATATTAAATTATGGGATTTTGATTTTGCATGTATTCCGGGAATAGTAGATAATATTAAAGTATCATCAAAATGGACAAAAAAAATTAATATTACTCCAGAACAAAATAGATATTATGATACACACTATTTTTTTAATACTCTAATAAGAAAAGGATTTTTTCCACAAATATTAACAGATAGTTGTGTACCAAGTGAAGTTAAAGAATTTATTAGTAGAGTTGTACCAAAAAAATACAGAGATTCAGAAGAATTTGTTCATGAAAAAGGTAGAATATTAATAAACGATGAATATACAACACCTGACGAGTTATTAAAGAAAGATATGTTCTTTGAAGAATTTAGAACAAATGAAAGTAGTAATAATCAAGCAAAACCATCAGGTATTAAATATGATTTTAATAAAATATTAAGTGTTGATAGAGATAAACAAAATAATAATATTAATGATAGTTTATTTAAATCACCAATTAAAAAATCAAGTGTTAAAAAAAGTAGTCGCAAACGAGACAGTAAAAGAAATAGTAAACGAGATAGTAAAAGAGATAGTAAAAAAGAAAGATCAGAAAAGAGAAGACAAGAAGCATATAATAGAAATATTGATATTATAAAATTATTAGGTAGTGATAATAATTCAAATAGAGATAAATTAAAGGCATTGGAAGAAAAATATTTATCTTAAATAATTAAATCTAGTTAATTAATTTATATAGTATAATTATATAAATTATGAGTGATAGTTTAAATTTATATGACGATATAGACTATTGTTTAGAAGTATTATACGAATCAATATATAATAAAGATAACGATGAATGTTATAGTTTTAATGCGATAAATAAAAAAGATATAATAATAGACGATCTTAAAAAAGATAGTAATTTTAATTATTCAAATGTATTAAGTGGTAAATTTAAGTTTATGGGTTTATATAATCATAGAGTACATTATAAAAGAGACGGTAAATATCCATGTACTATTGCTATAGGATTCTCAAATAAAAAATATAATAAAAATGATATCGGAAGACCAGAATTATATAATATGGCCATTATGTATATGTCAAGTGAAATGGCATTTAATGAAAAGATAAAAAATATATTACTACCAATAATGTGTTTTGATATAGATAAAAGTAAAATAACTCAAATATTTCCAGATATTAAAAAAGAATTTGATAAATTTTATGATGAAGATAATAATAACATGTATGTAATAGTTACAGAACATTTTTTTAAAATGGAAACATTAAAAGAATATTTAGAAAACAATTCTGATAAGTTAGATGTTTTACAATTAAAGTCTATATTTTTTCAAATATATTATATTTTATTACAATTAACAAAAAAATATAATAAATTTAGACATAATAATTTAAATTTAGATTCTATTAGATTATATTTTAAAGAAAAATCGGATGATGTTTATAAAATAGACGATATTACTTATATTTTAAGAGATAATACAATAGAAATAAAGATTACAGATTTTGATAATTCTTATTTTGAAGGTGAATATAAAAAAAATAATAATCCAAATATATTATTAAATAATTTAAATACAGATAATCCATATTTTGATATTCATTATATAACTAATTTAATTTATCTATTTTTAAAAGATAGTAAGTCTAGTAATTTATATGATATATTAAAATATTTTAATAATTTTTTTAATGAAATAATTCCAGAAAAATATAGAATTAATAATATTAAAGATTTTAAAGGATTAGATCAAGAAAAATATAGTAAAAATCAAGATGAATTAATTAATTCTTCTAGTATAATAAAAAAAAATATTATCTTTAAAGAATTTATAATGAACAATATAAAAGAACCTATAAAAACTTTAACTGTTAGAGATTCAAATATTAATTATATAGATTCTAAAAAATTATTAAATAAAAATAAAAATAAATATTCTAATCAATATTATAGTATGATTAAAGGTAGTAGAAAAATTGCATTACCAGGTTTAACATCTGAAATAAGCGAATATAGTGAAGTAAGTTCAATATCTATGGATGGTGGAGCTAAAAAGAAAGGCTCAAAAGGTGCTTCTAAAAAAAGCAACAAGGCTAGAGCAGAAACTATTTCAGCAACATCGTTTACTATTACTGAAAGTTCACGTAACACACAAGCCAGTGCTACAGCTAGCGCTACTCAAGCAAGTGTTTCAGCTAAAATAGTTAACCCTGAAATAACAAGTGTATCAAGTGTATCAAGTGTTGGTGGTGCTCGTCGTGGTTCTCATAAAGGCAAACAATCAAGACACAATGATTCATCATCAACAAGCCACAAAGGCTCATCATCATCGTCAACACAACACAAAGGTTCATCATCATCATCTTCATCAGCTTCATCATCAACAACAGTAACTGAAAAACACCAAAAGAGACATCACGCAAAAGCCCATGGTTACAATAACCAACTCAATCCAGCTGTACAAAGCAAATTAAATAAAATTCCAGAAGGCTATTTTGATCTTGCCCCAGAACATTTAGTAAATGGTTTACAACAAGGTATGGAAGGTGCTATGTCTCCAGGCCAACAAGGTATGCAAGGCATGCCACAAGAAGGTATGATGGGTATGCCACAACAAATGGGTGCCATGCCATCACAAATGGGTCCACCACCAATGCCAGAATACATGAAAAACATGGCTATGGGTGGCCAACAAATGAATAACATGGGTCCAATGAATAACCAATTAGGTGTTCCAATGGATAACCAAATGGCTAGCTTTATGGGCATGCAAGGCATGGCTCCACAAATGGGTGGCGGCAAAAAGCTTCAACAATTTAAATTAGTCACTGACAACAAATTTTTTTTTTGAAGGGAGGGGCTGGTAAAGTAATACCCATGTATCAACAACAAGGTACTAATCCAGGTGTACCACTTGAACAAAAAGGTATTGAAGCTGAAAGATTTGGTGAACAAATGGCAGTAATGGATAAATATAAAACACAACAACAAGCAAATAAAATGGTTGATTTAAATTTACAAATTGCTCAACCACCAAAACCACCACCACGTCCAGATCAGGCATTACAAGGTCTTAATTTTGGTCAAACATATAATACGAATCCATATTTTCCAGCGCAAATGTCAAATATAATGAATCCATTTGCATCAAGTATGTTAGGAGCTATGTATCCATCAACATTTAATGTAAATAAAATATATCAAATTTCTACAAATGGTCCAGTAGATCAACACAGTAGATTAAATATGATTTACGAAGATTTAATACCAGGTAAATCAGTATCAACCACATTTAAAACTCTTGGCGAAAGAATCACACAAATTCAATATATCAGAAGTATATTATTTCAAGCTGGTGATTCTACAGAAGTTAATCTCGATGGTAATTCACCAAATAGTTTATTATCACATATTAAATTTTTAGAATTAAATCCATTTAATAATAGTAAATTCTCTGACAATCCATACAAAGATATGCCAGAAGGATTTTTAATTTATAGAACCTGTTATCCAATTAAGAGATCTGAACCTTTTGGAAAAGCAATGTGTTCAAAAGATTCCATGGCACTTAATGTTAGAATTTATAAATTAACAGCGGGAGGATATTTAATAAATAAACAAAATAAATCAAGATTTTATGAATTTGAACAATGGAGAGAAATTGCATTTTACGAATATATTAGAGAACATATTATTAAGAAAAAATTATGTCCTAACTTTGTAACTTTATATGGTTATTATTTATGTAGAAAATCAGGTATTGATTTTGATAAAGTAAACTCTATAAATACTGGTCAATCAAGTCAACCAAATAGAGTTCGTCCAACTGGACCATTTAGAAATCCATTTCAAGATTTATCGGTTCTTAATAAAGAACAAGATGAATTTACAAAAGCTTTAATGCAAGGTTTATATAGCGTAACACCAAATCAATTTCTTCAAAATCCACAAACTCAACGAAATTTACAAAATATTCAACAAGCACAGGATCCAGTTGATTTAAATGCTTACACTGGTGAAGTAATTGTTGCTATTACTGAATCACCAACATATACTTTATATTCATGGGCATCAAAGATATATCAACAAGAAGGTAATACCAGAAGAATGGTAAATACTGGTTTTCATAAAGATGATATATGGAAAGGTATTATATTTCAAATGATGGTTGCTTTATATGTAATGAAATTACATAATATTTATATTAAAGATTTTACAATAAAGAATAATGTATTTATTAAAGATTTATCAGTAGAAGGTAATGTTACTAACTTTTGGAAATATAGAATAAACGGTATAGATTACTATATTCCAAATCATGGTTATGTAGTATTAATTGATAGTAACTATAAAGATATTGATGCAATTCCATCTGGAACTTTAATACCAACAAAACAAGATCATAAATTAGATGGTACTCTTTTTGATATGGGTAATACTCTTACGGGCAATACAGATGATAAATTCTTAAAAATGTTTAAAGAAGCTATCAGTCCAAATAACTTTGGTCAAGACTTTGTTACAGATGGTGGTACACCCCCATCATCTATTATTATGGATTTATTAACACGTATGGCTGGTGATGCCGAACAAGATGTTGAAATGTATTTTATTAAATATATGTCTAAATTTATGAATAACAGAATTGGTACTTATCTCAAAGAACAAGAAGTTATTCATATTAGAAATGATGATTTAAGAGAATTCAAGAAAGGTCAAATTATAGTTCAAGAAGAAGGTAATGGTATATATAAATTTGTATTATATTTAGATACGGTAGATAGTGTTGCAACTGTTTTATCAAAAGACAGAACATCACAAAACGACCCTCAATATGTAGATAAAGACAACGAAACTATTATTCAAAAGCAAGTACAAGTTACAACGCTTAGAAATTATTCATTAACTGAGCCCATAGCTCAAAATTACAAAATGAATGAAACAAATCTCAACGAAGAAAGTATTTTAGAAACATATAATATTCTAGTTTAAAATTAACTTTTAGTGTATATAAATTTATAATAATAAAAATTTTTATTATAAAATAAAATAGATAACTATATTATACATGGCAGGATATTTATCAAATGCTAGACAAAATTATTCCCCTTTAAATCCAGTACCAATATACAGATCAAATTTACCATCAAATTTTGATCAAGTAAAACCAGTTGTATCATCTGTACAATATAAAAATAATGTTCAAAATATAAATTATGCTAACAATAATGTTGAAGGTTTCTATGAAAAATATCAAGAAACTCCAGGTGCTACACAAAATTATGATAGAGCCAGAGTAGCAACACAAGGCTTTTTCGAAAAGAACGAAATAACAGTATTATTTTTTTCAAATGATAATATGAGCAGAATACAAAAAAGAATAAGAGAAGAAGTTGTTAAAAGAACTAAAGGACAATATATTTTAGACGAAGATCAAGATGAATCAGATCTTATGATAGTAATGAGAGCTGTCTATTTAGATAAATGCAAGAATCTTCCAGGACAACCTGTAAGACAAGTTAAAATATTAAATGAACAAACTATTGAGTACATAGTTCCAGATTTAATATCTAATATTAAACAATACTTTGGTTACATCAAAGATATCAATGCACCATTAAAACCAATGATGAGACCAATGAATGTTAATAATGCTGGTAGAAGATTATTACCCTCTATGACTACTTTGTGGCGTTAAATAAAAATATTTTTATCTACTAACGTCTTGGTCCTGTTGCTGCTGGTGCAACAAGACCAGTAGCTGTTTTAAGTCCAGCTGCAAGTCCAGATGCTATACCTGGAACAGCAGGTTCACCTGAAGATACTTTAAGTGCTACTGCAGGTACTGCTGCAGCAACTCCAGGTGCATTACCCATCATTGATGCTAAGCTACTTAAACCTGGAGTTAAAAATTTTAATTTAATATTTTCAATATATGGTTGAATAAGTGTTCTAGCTTGTTTAAATACTTGTGAACTTTCTATTTTTGTAATTATTTCGGATAGATCTTGAAATCCTGCAAAATTTATTGTATTTTCATAGTTATATAATTCGTTAATATTTACAACTAACTGATCATATTCTGTTAATTTATTTTGACGCTGTATTTCTGTAAGATTTACTGATGATAGTTCAATAATACATAATTTTTTTCCTTTTTGTGTAGTATCTAATTTACACCCTTCATTATTACGAATTATTGAAATATTATGATCTTTTGCTGTATGCGTACATGTATTACATTTTATATTTCCTATATCCTCAAACACTTTAATTACATCATTTGTTGTAATAAGATAATCTTTATTCTTTATTATTTTGTTTAATGTATTAGTAATTGTATTATCAATTGAATTAGTTTCTGGTTCACAAAAACCTGGACATTCTTTACGAATTTGAATACATGTATTACATTGGTGATACATATATTCTTTTATACCGTTTCTAATACCTATACACGTATTTTGAAGATTCATTGTATCTGTCTTACCACCATTACCACCTAATTGTTGTTTTAAACTTAAATATTTTGATTTATACTTAAGATATTTCTGTTTATAATCCATATATATTATATATATTTAAATTAACTCAAAAAATAATAAAAAAAAATAATTTAACTAATAAAAAATGTTTAACCATCATAAATTGTATCATCAATTAGTTTAATAAGACTGCTATTTTCAGTATCAATTGTTACTTCATATTCAAATAGATAAGGATCTTGAAATATTTCTTTGTTATTAACTAAAAGTACAGTTTTATAATCATTATTTATACGAAGTTTAATATCTACATCTTGACCAATATTGCCAAAAGAAATAATGTTATTTTTTACATTAATTGATACACGCGACCATTCATTTGAATGAATAATTTGAACATTTTTAATTGGATGAAGACGCATTGATTGCGTACCAACAAGATAACCTGCCTTGATAATCATGATTTATATAATAATATTTATTTATATAGCATATGTTTATATATAGTTATACTATCAACTTTTTTTATACATATAGTTCTTGAAATTCTTTATTAACTTCATAATTATAATCTAAAATATAACTATGATCAAAAAATATAGGACTATCTTTATCATGTTTTAGACGTATTTGTAATTGAATAGGACATTTATTAGAATCATCTGTGTTATCATTAAATGCAAGTTGTTCATGATATTCACGAAATATTTGCATAAAACATTCAAATAATTTACTATAATGTATTATGTCAATAATTTTATAAGGCATTGTAGCTATTTTACCTTTATAAGTTGCATGAACAATATTATAATCTGGATCATTTTTAGCAAATTTCATAGTGTATATAGCAATAATATTTCCATCACTTATCATGTCATGTAATTTATCTACATTAATAAGATTATTATCGTCTAGAAGATTATTTGCATCCATTATATATATTAACTTAGTTAGATATGTTATATAATAGTTAACTTGATTATATTAGTTATAATTTAATTATTCATTTTTTTTATAAAAATTTAGTATATAATATTATATAATGTGTTGTTTTTCGAGAAAACATATTGTTGTATTTACTAATACAACATATGATGAGATATTGACTTCTCTTGAATCATATCTCAATGCTGAATTTGGATCTACATTTAAAATAATTATGTCAACATCTGATAAACATCTTAAACATTACTTTATCGCTGAAGATAGAAGAAGTACTCATAAATTAATTATATATTACAAATTAAAAAGAATAACAAATGATAGTAAACAAACTAGTAAAGATTATATATCGAGATTAAGCCTACTTAATAGTAAAAATATAATGTCTAAAGAGTTTTATAGATTAACTATTAATACAAATAAAATAGTACACAAAATTAGTATTTAATTCTAAAAATTATTATTAATTAATAATTTTTAACAAATTGTTATATATTATAATATCTTAATAATGTCTGATAGCTCCTAAGATTGAACTATGATAAGATTAAGATATTTTATTCTTGTTATTTAATTATAATTTATGCTGAGTATTTATGCTGAGTACATAAAGATTGTACCGGGAAATAAAACTAAAGTTTTTATTTATCGCTAGAATCTTTATGCTGAGTACATAAAGATTGTACCAAACTTGTTACCGAGGTTGTTGACGCATTCTCTGTCTGGGCGGTTATCATCACGGGCGATGATGCTGATTGGTGAGTTTGATACGTATTGACCGTTTTGTTCAGTCATGTAGTTAGCAAGAAGTGGGTTGTAGTAGAAGTTTTCATCTGGTTTAGCAACAACACCTGGGCGTCTTGGGATAACAACAGCGGATGAGCCACTGACAATGTTTTCAGCAATTGGTGGTCTGTAAACAGTTACGATTGATCTGAGGTTGAGGAGTTTTTGGCCAACAGTGAGATCGTAATCGAAGTCGAGTGGATTGTCGTTGATAGCGGTTTGACCAACGTTTAATGATTGGTATGGGATTGAGGTGTATGAAACACGGAAGTTAAGTCTAGCAACGTTAACGGCTTGGAAGCGTCTGTTAGCATAGAAGAAGAGGATATCTTGGGTAAACATAACTGAGCGGTGTTTTGGTACGAGTGTCTTGTGTTCAATAAAGAAGTCTGATTGTGAGAGAGCGCGTTGGAGGCTCATTGTGACACCAGTTTGTTGGAGTGGAAGAGTTGGGAGTCTGACATTAACAATTGGGATAGTAAGAATGGTCATGCGTGAGAGAGCATTGTAGTTGGAGTAGCCCATGAGTGCGCGTGTTGTTAATGTTGTAACTTGAGCGTATGTTGGACGTAATGAGAAGACGGCTAAGAGTTTGCGGAGAACTGAGCCTTCATCGTGTACGTTAACCATGTCTGGTGAATCAAAGTATGACCAATCGTATTGTGAGAGAACACGAACAAGACCGGTGATACCATCTTCAGCGTCGTAACCTAAGAGTGAATAGAGGCGGCCTTGGCGGAGGTTAAGAACGTTCTTCCAGAGTTCAACTTGAATCTTGAAGCGTTTGAGGATGTTGGTGATTGGTGTATCATCACTGAAGTAGGCTAAGCTGTTTGGATCATTGACGATATCCCATGTGAGGTGCCATTCGGCTTCTAATTCACCATTCATGACGTTATCCCAGAGTGGAATGTGACGGTTAATGTATGGTGTGGCTCTTTGAATTACAACACGACCCATGTTTGTAAAAAGCATACGGCGTTCAAGAGCGTCAACTTTTGGTAAAAAGAGAGCAACAATTACTGGGTGAATATGGATAGAAAGGTTGGCACGGTTTCTGTCGTATTGACCAGTAATAGCTTCAACAGCACAATCGCGGTAGAGAGCGAGTTGGCTTTTAATGTCATTGTGGATGATTCTTGAGCTTTCAAAGAGTTTAACAATTTCAGCAAGGGCTTGGTGATCCTTGGCTTGAATGTTTAAGACTTGACCAGCTGGTGATTCAATGCCCATGAATTTAGACATTTCAGTGTAGCGGAGTTGGTTAAGTGGGTTAAATGTGTTGTTAACATCACCTTTGACAGCCATGGAAATAATGGCTTCCTTTTCTGCTGATGATAATTCGTGTTTTTCAGCGTATTTGATAGCTTTCTTTACAATTGATGGTACATCATGAAAGCCATAGTGTTGGTCAATTTTGTCAATAAACTTGCGAGCGTATTTTTGTACACGTTCGCGAGCTTCTTGAAGTTTGTTTACGGTTTCTTCAACCTTGTCTTCGCTCATCTTCTTGTGTTTAAGAATTGATCTTACTTGTTCAACTGGGACATTGTGCTTTAAGTAAAAGTCAAAGTTGAGTTCTTCGCCTGAGTTAGAATGCTTTGAACGACTATCCATTATATATAATGTATATATAAAATTTTATAATAAATAAAAAAAAATACGTTTTTTATAATAAATTATTTTTCCTGTTTTTTCTTTGATTTTTTTAATTTTTTAATATCAACATCTTTAGTACTTTTATCAAAAATATTTTCACACTCATTTATAATTTTTTTCTTAACTTTAGTAGAAAGTGTAAATTTATTTTCATCAATTTTATCAATTTTTAATACTGTTTCTATATTAGAAATATTACAATTATAATTATCTAGATAATCACTACATACTTTATAATCATTTGATTTTATAATGTTTTTAAATATTTTATTAAAATATAGATAATCTTCTATTGACATATTATTAAAGATTTTATTTGATTGATAAATATTTTTAGTATAATTTATAAATCTTATTGAAGTTTTATTTAAATCTTTAGGGTAAGTAAAAGAACTAGTAAAATTATTAATATCTTGTTTCTTTGGATTTAATTTATTAGTTAATAGATAAGATGGATATACACATTGATAAAATGATTGTATATCTCTAATATCATAAATATTTGTATCATATATATAATTCTCTAATATATCTCCAAATGCTATTGTTTTTGATATTTTATTTATAGTATCTATATTACCATTCTTAAGATAATCAATATAATGTTGTTGAATCATAAGAGGCATAACTGTTTTTTCTGTTTCAAATAATCTAATAACATTGTCTATATTATCATAACCATAGAATAATTTATGAGTTGCATTAAAGATATCTGGATCATTATCTTTCATTTTAGAAGTTATAATAAATGTATTAAAATCATCAAAATTAATATATTTTTCTCCATAAATATTTTTTAATGATTGTAAGTTATTAACTAGAGATCTAATATCATAAGACGAGTAATCTATAATTTTATCTATTAGTTTTTCATCTCCGATGTTAATATTTTCATTCATTGATATTTTGCATAGAATATTTTCCATAATATATTTATTTGGATTTGGAATATGTATTTCATATGAAAACTTTTTAATAAAATATACTAATTTATTATGTTTATTATTTGATACCATAACTATTGGTATATCCCAATAAGTATCATTATATTTTGCTAATTTCATTAGAAATTTTTTATGATTAACATATAATATAGATTCTATATTATCTATTAGAATAACTTTCTTTTTATTATTACTATTATTAATTTTTTCATTAATACTATTATTAAAAATAGGCTTTTGAATAAATTCTTCTATAGTTTTAAAAAAGTTAATCTTGTTAAAATTTATTTGATAAATAGTATAATCTAAAGATTGCAATATAGTTGTAATAATAGATGTTTTACCAACACCATGATTACCAGTTATCATTAGACAACTTTTATTTGGTGAATTTTGAATTTTATCTTTTACTGTAAAATCTATCCCATCACCTAAATCACCTATATCTTCACCATTTTGTTCATCTTGAATAAATTCTGTATCATCTATATCAAATTTCTTTTTAGTTTTAACTTCTGTATTTACAGCATATTGTGCCTTATTTTTATTATAATTTTTAAACCAATTAGATATATTATAAATAATAGACTTATCTATTTCTAAATCATCTATGTTTTTAGGAGCATATTTATTTTTCCAATAAATTGTGTCATTTAATGGTTTATAAATTTCCATATATTAATAATCTTATATGACTATTAATATTTATATGTATTCATATTATTTTTCAATATTTTTCAGTATTTTTCAATATATTATTCAAAATCATTATTTAATAACATTTTATCAATTTTATCAATAAATATTGAATTTTCACAATTTTCGTCATCTGAATCATCATCAGATGTATATTCAATATTATTTATATTAATTCCCTTATTTAAATTATTTATTTTATTCAATGAATCAATAATATATTTTGTATTTAATATAAAATCATCATCTCTATTATTTAAATTATTGTAATTATTATTAGACTCTGAATTATTATTTATATTATTATTAATATCATTATTAATATCATTATTTATATCATTTATAATAGTATTACATAAATTATCATCATCATCACTATTTATATCATTATTATTTTCTATGTTATTGTGTTCTGTAACTACATTTATTAAATTAGATAATATATTACTGTCTTTATCATATTGTTTATCATCGTAATCATCATTATCATAATTATCTTTATCATAATTATCTTTATCAATACCAATATCTTTATTTTTTACTTTATTATCTTTATTATTATCTTTATTATTTTCTTTAATATTTTCTTTAATATTTTCTTTAATATTTTCTTTAATATTTTCTTTAATATTGTTTAATATAGTAGTATCAAGTTTAAAAGTTAAATTTGATTTTTGTTCAGAGTTATCATTTAAATGTTGTGATAAATTTTGAGGCTCAATATTATTATTTATATTATTAATTTGTGTTTTAATATGACTATCTAAAGTATAATATATTTTTTTTAATATTGGTTTTAAATTTCTTTTAGATAAATGAATTTGTTTACAATCTTTATTATTACAATAATTATAATTTAAATCATCATAACAAATTAAATATTTTTCAGTACATGATCCATATTTACAATTATATCCTCCTGTACATTTTTTTTGTATACAATTATCACATAATTTTGTATATGTTAATAAATCTTTCATTAAAATTTTATATTGATATTGTGAAAAATTTATATATGTTAAATCAGAATTTGATTTTAAAATATCAATAGTATTTTGACGATATGCGTCTATATTTTGTTCTTCTAAACTATGTGCATATGAACATTTATAGCCATGCTTACAAAAATTACTATTTATATAATTTTTACATAAAATTTTTTTATGATTATAAATTTTTTTATTTACATCATTTTTTTGAAATTTATTATTTTTCATAAATCTATATGGTTTATAATTTGTATTATATGGTTTCTTATCATAATTATCATCATCTTGATCATATTCATAATTATCATAATCTTCATCATAATCTTTATCATAATCTTCATGATTATCTTCATATTTATCTTCATATTTATCTTCATATTTATCATTATTATCTTCATTATTATATTTATTTTTATTATTTTTTACATCATCTTTATCATCTTTATCATCTTTATCACTATTATTATCACTGTCACTATGATAATTACCGCCTTCATCGTTATTACGTATTAATATATAAAAACTATTATTATTCATTATTTTATGATTTTATGATTATATATTATTATTTTATTATTATATCATTTTATTATATGGAAAAATATAATAGTAAATGTAATAAACTATTCACATCAGATATAAATCATAAATATAATATATCATTTTACAATAATGATGATAATAAAAATTTTCTAATTCTTAGAAATCAAGAAAATAATAATCTAATAACTTGGGTAGATTATAAAATTTTATGTAGCTATCATTTAAAATATAACTATTTACTAGAATCTAAAAATATGTCTTTAGTAGAAGATAAAATAAAAGATAATAAATTTATAATAAAAGATAAAATAAATAATGTTGATGAATTAGAAAAATATATAATGAAACATTTATTTGATTATGATTATATTGGATATGTTGTAAAAAGAAAAGGAGATGTAAATTATTATTTTTTAATAAATAAAATTATAAGATTATAAACATATATTATAATATGAATATAATTATTAAGAATAATAAAGAATTATTTTATGTATGTAGTTGGGTAACTAAAGAAACAATGAAAAAAGATAGTAAAGGTATAAATTTTCCAATACCAAAAGAAGAAGAAAAATGGTTATATAGTGATAATTTTGTAAAAAAATTAAAGATACTTGAAAAAGTATTAGATGAATCTGATAAATTTTTAAAGTTTGATGAAAAAAAACCATGTTATTTATGCGACAAATCATATTCTACTGGTACATATAAATTAGATAAATATATATGGGAAGATAATTTAATTCACTATATAGATAAACATAATATTAAACCACCAGAAGAATTTATTGATTTTATTTTGTTTTCAAAATATAATAGTATTTTTAAATTAGAATCACGTATAATAAAAGATGACGGCAAAAAATATATTAAAATTAATAAAAATCAATTACTTATATTAGATGCATTATTAGAACACGGTGGCTATAATCCAAAATATGCTGACTTAAAACATAAAAATATATTTAGATATTCTGAACATTCTGGTTTATTTGATTTTAATTCTAATAAATTACAAAAAATAGTAGTATTAGGTAATACAACTCGTGTGGATAAAGGAGATAACGAAATATATATGCCTAATAATGTTCCTGATATGTTAACTTATGAATATATATTTCATACACATCCACCAACACCAAAACCAGGAGGTCGAGCATTTGTTGGTATAGTTTTAGAATTACCAAGTATGGGTGATATATTACATTTTATAGATCATTTTAATGATGGTCGAATTTCTGGATCAATCGTTATTACATCAGAAGGAGTATATAATATAAGAAATAAAGATTTAGAGAATTATAAAATAAAAGTTAATGAAGATAAATTATTTTTTGACTATAATAAAGTGTGTCGACAAATACAAGATGCTTGTTTAAAAAAATATGGAAAGAATTTTAATAATAATATATTTTTCTCAAAGATTGCTCAAGAAACAGAACTTATAAATTCTATGAATTTAATACTAAATAAATATAATATAAATATTGATTATATGCCACGTATTATGAATGAAAATAAACAATGGATATTAGATACATTATATTTACCAATATATAGATAATAATAATATTATAAAAATATTTTTTATATAAATTAAATATTATATTATGTGCTTTAAATTTTATCAAAAACTTAGTACTCCTGGTAAAGCTGGATTCATTATACTTGTTGTTCTCGTAGTATATTTTATCATGAAAAAAACAGAAGGTATGGACTCAGTTCCAGGTGAACCACAAATAGTTAACAAACCAAATAACAATCAAGATGCTACTGAATTAAAACAACCTGATTACCCAACTATACCAATGGTATACGACAGAAAGACAGGTATGGCTACAGCTGCATCTGAATTTGTTGGTTTACCAGAAGAAATTCTTCCAGCTTGGGGTGACAAGAGTGTTGCCAACTATGGCGCCGTTGATCGTCTTGATGATGGTTACAATGGTGCTATGGGCTTAAACTACAATATGTGCAGCAAATCATGCTGTGGCCCACAATACCCACCACCATTCTCTCTTGAAGAAGATGCAATGGTTGAAAAGAACAAAGATCAATTTGTTCCAAACAATTATTCATGCAACAATGCCTGGAACAACACTGGCTGCGTATGCATGACAAAGAAACAACACGATTACATCCAATCACGTGGTGGTAACTCAAATTAAGGGTGTCTCTTAAGTTTAACACTTTACGGTAACTCAAACTAGATTTTTGCGAAAAAATATACTTATAATAATATGTATGTAATATATATTATTATTAATGCATTATTATGAAAGAAATATTGCTGATATAAAAGAAGAATATACTACTTTTTTAATTCATATAATATCACCATTAATTTACGAAGGAATAAAATCTATGTATTTAAAAGCTTTAGAACAAGAAGCAAGTTATATCCAAATGTCAAAAGATAATGTTAACGTTAAAAATCCAGGAGTATTAAAAATATTTCAGCATTTTCTTAAAAATATAACATCATTAAATCAAAATTTAATAGAAGCTGAAATGATTAGAATTCGTGATTCTAGTAAACACGCTGATATATTTGAAAAACTAATAAAAGCTGTTGTTAAAAGTCATATTGTTTTATTAACATATAATTCATCTGGTCAACAATGCAAAATAGTTAATGAAAAATTACATGAAAAAGTAGATTGTAAAATGTTTATACATAAAATATATATAGAATCTGCTAGACAAATTTACGATGTTCCTGAATTATTTTGGCATTTAGGTAGCACATTAGATATTAAAAGAAATCAAAGAGACTGTATGACTATTATTAATAACTCTATTAATATTGCTATTAAAGAAACAATACCTATGAGCGATATAATAACAGAATATCTTAAAAATGATTATATAGTAGAAAATGAACAAAATAAAATAGAAAGAATTAAATCAATGATTAATAATGATGATAACATTAATTATTTTGATGATGATGATAAAAAAGTATTAATATCAAATAATGAAGGATATATCGATGATAATAATATAAATGATAATATACAAAATAATATAAATGATATTGAACAACTTATAAATAATAATAATCAAGATAATGTAACATCTTATGATGATAATGACTATCAAGACAAATTAAATAATTTTAATGCAGGAATATATAACAAACGAAATAACAACAACAATAAAGTTAACTTAGCAACAAATAATAATAATAATAATAATAATAATAATAATAAAGTTAACTTAGCAACAAATAATAATAATAATAATAATAATCAAGTTAACTTAGCAACAAATAATAATAATAATAATAATCAAGTTAATTCAGATAATAAAGTAGATAATATAGATATTGTTCAAAATAAATTAGATGATAAAAGTTATTTCAATGCATTATTTAATTAATTAATTTTATAATTTTATTATATATAAATTATATATAATGGATAATATTATCAAAAACCCAACATTTATAGCCGTTGTAGCTGGTGTTATTACTTATACTTACATTACTTGGAGAAAGAAAGAAGCACAAAAAGAAAAGAAAAAGAGTAAAAAACAAATAAAAGACGATAAAAATGAAGTTGTTATTTCTGGTATAGTAGCATTGGTAGTATGGTTTATAGTTTATGGATATTTAAATTATGGTAATAGAAATCAAAATGTTAATCAACAAGTACAACTACCAGTAACAAATCAAGTAGTACCATTAGCATATCAACAAGTACCAACATATAGAATAGTTCAAGATATTCAACCGGCTGCATCGCCAAAATCATTTACTATGATGAATCAATATGGTGGTGGTGTTGCTTTCCCAACAAACAAAGTACCAATGCCTGATGTTTTTGTTGATAATTTTAATTAAACTATTTGTAGCCTTTAGCTAAAAATAGTTTAATTAAAATTCCTAGCGTAATTTTTTATTTTTATGCAACTATATTAGTTAAATCATCATCATCATCAACTTCATCTATTTTTTCTTTATTTTTTATATATTGATCTATAATAAATTGTGGTGGAAAATATTTACACGATTGTTCTATTTTATTCATTTGTTCTTCTATATTATTAACAAATTCTTGATATTTTTCATTAGGAGCAAGCATTTCAAACTCTACTTTTATTATTAATTTACTATACTCGTCTGCACATTTTTCAAATAACTCATTTTTAGTTGCAAAACCAACATTACTATTAATTGATTGTATAAGAGTTGCTACAGATGCTATTACTCCTACACCTAATGCAAAATAATCTTTTGCAGATGCAGATATAGAAGATGAAGTAGATACAAATGATAAAATACTTGATAAAGAACTTAATAATAAACACGGTATTACCATTCGCAAATTCATATGTCTATAATATTCACTAGATTTACTATAAATATATTTATTCTTTCGTAATTGATCTAATAAATAATGATATATTTTATTTTTCTTAGATCTTGTTAAATGTTCTCTTGGACTATCACTGTTATTATGATCATCTTGAGTATGGTCATTATTATTAATACTATGATTATTTGATATATCAGTCATAAACTATTAATTATTAATAATTAATCTAAATATAGTTAAATATGTATTATTATAAAATATAATATAATGAGTGAAGTTTTAGATTTTATACCACCTATTAATATTTGCAATAAACAAGAACTAGAACAACTACTAGAAAAAGATAAAATAATTGAACAACAAGAACAAGAACAAGACTATTATAGAGATTTATATCAAGAAGATCAAGAACAAGATAAAACTAAAAAAAATAATACTAAAATTAAAAGTAAATTATAATTAAATAACGTTGTTTGTATTATAATATTATAATATAATATAATATTATATTATAAATGGGTGTCATGGATATTCAAATAAATGGATCTGACAGTTTACCAATTAGACAATTTAAATTACAAGACATGGTTGAAAATCCATCTATTATTATGATTGCTAAAAGAGGTTCTGGTAAAAGTTGGATTGTTCGAGCTATTATGATGCATTTTAATAAAATTCCCTGTGGTGTAGTTATTGCTCCAACAGACAGAATGAATTCTTTCTATAATGATTTTTTTCCTGATACATATATACACTATGAATATCAAAGTTCAATTATTACAAAAATATTAGATAGACAAACACAAATGATTGATAAACAAAAATCTAAAAAAGCACAAGGTATAAACATAGACGCTCGTACATATATTATTATGGATGATTGTTTAGGTGATAAAAAATCATGGGTTAGAGATCCTCCTATTTTAGAATTATTATTTAATGGTCGTCACTATCAGATAATGTATATATTAACTATGCAATTTCCACTAGGTATCACACCTGAACTAAGAACTAACTTTGATTATATATTTTTATTAAAGGCTGATTTTATTTCTGAACAAAAAAAACTATTTGATCATTATGCTGGTATGTTTCCTACTTTTGACGCATTTAGACAAGTATTTAATGAGTTAACAGGTAACTTTGGTGCAATGGTTATTGATAATCGTCGTAAAGCAGCTAATCCTTTAGAAAGATTATTTTTTTATAGAGCACCAGATCTATCAAAAACTAAATGTATGATGGGAGGTAAACAATTTCAAAAATATCATAATAATAATTATGATAAAGATTGGAGAAAGAAAAAGAGTAATTATGATTTTGTTGCTTGGAGTAATGATATTAAAAAGAAAAAAGGAGCTATAAATGTAGAAAAAATAGAATATGATGAAAATGGTAATATAATTGATAGAAAGAAAGAAAGTACTATGAAATTTAATAAATCTCATAAACAAAATAATTTTAGTGGAAATAGATTTGGTGGCAATAATTATGGTGGAAATAATACAGCAACTAATAATTTTTAAATTAAATTTGACTTACAAAATATTTGTTCCGTGCAGTTTTAAAATTAACATTCTTGTATTAGTTTTAGAAACTCACGCTAGAAATATTTCAAAGTTAAATTTAATTAAATTTGACTTACAAAATATTTGTTCACTAGTTTGCCTTGTCTTGCATCGAGATCATTCATTGAGTGAATCCATGGAGATGGTTGTGAAAACATAGTTTCAAATATATCTGATGGAAATAATTCTTGTTGTAACTCATCATACGGTGTTCTTGGAACATATCTATATACTACTTTTTCTTGTTGTATTTCCGATTTAAGTTTCTTATATTGATCTATATACAAAAATGCAAAACCTACACATAGTATTAATATTATCATAAAAACATTTCTGTTAATCATTATATATAATATTTGATATAATATTATTTTTAATTAAATAATATTATTATTAAAATAATATTTTATTTACTAGCTTTTGCTTGCGTAAGAAGATCATTAAGCTTTTGAATATTATCAGTTAGTTTAGTTTTCTTTTCATTTGTTTCATCAAGTTGTTGTTTGAGTAGTTCACTTGTATCTTGTGGTTTGCCTAGATCTGGATCATTCATTTTCTTTTCTTGAAGTTTCTTGCGAAGTTTTTCTCTAAGAGCTGCTGGGTTTCTTGATGATGACTTGTGCGATTTAATATCTTGAACTTCTTTAACTTTTTGAGAATTTACTGCTGTTTGTTCATCAACTAGTTCTGGTTGATCTACTGGATTTTCTTGGTTGTTAAGACTATCTTTAATAGCAGTAGCTACACGTTTCTTATGTTGTTTAGCTTCTTTATCAATAATTGCTTTTTTCTTACCAACAACAGCATTAAGTTCATTGAGTTGTTTTTCTTCTTTTTCTCGGAGAGTTTGCATAAGAGCATCTTGATCAGCGTTTGCCCATTTTTCTGCTTCAACTTTAGTTCTGTCATCTGGAGCTGGATCCCAACCCATCCATTTACCAGATTCTCCTACAAATACATTAAAATATTTATCTTTTTTGTTAATTTCTTCAGCTGCTTGTTTGGCTTCTTCAAGAGTTGAGAAACAAACTTTATTTTTATATGTACGAATTTTAAGACCTCTTGTAGTACAATTCATAACACCTTCTGGTGAAATAAATGATACAAGAAAAAATTTGCTGTTTTCTACAACTGGATCTTCATCTAAGTTATCAATTTTAGTATACTTTTTAATATCTTCATCATACTCATTAGTTTGAGTATTTACTGATGTATCTTGAGTAGTTTCACTGGCCATAATATTTTATATATTAATAGTAAGTTCTTAAATAAATAAAAAAAAACTCACTAAAATAATTTATAAATTAATAAATTATATTACAATCATTTGGATCTCTTGCTTTAATGCGTTCTAACCAACAATGTCTACAAGTAATTGATAATTCATTGTGTTTACATGTTGGATATGTTTTATGTAAATAGCATGAAGCACAATTATTAGCGACACACCGATGTTCACATAGTTGTTCAATAGGACCTATTAGAATAAAATCGCTTTTATTATTTTTACGTCTATTTCCTTTCATTTATTAATTAAATTAACTTACTTTATATAATAATAATATTAATATTATTATTATTCATTTTTTTATTAGAAAGATGATTGAAATGGCCAATTATTATATTTACAAATCATTTTCCATGTAGTATCTTGTTTTTTAAGTTTATCTCTACTTTTTAATAACTTAAAATATTGTGCATTTATTGCCATCTTTGGATTATTATCTATTTTAGATTTTATTAAAAATAATTTATGTAAAACATATGAATAATTTAAATAATTATCTCTTGCTTTTGGTTTATATAATTTAAATGGTTTTTCTGTCATTTTAAACATTTTTTTTATTTCATCTTCTTCTTCTCTTGATAAAGATGGTGGGGGTGTATTTGTTATATGACTAAATATTAAATAATGATGTTCATAAAACATATCTTTTTTATATTTTTTTAATATATCTTGAATAATTTCAGGTGTAATATCTGATACATCAAATAGATTTTTTTTCATTTCTTTTTTAACAATATCATAAATAGTTTGTGGTATTTTTGTTGTTTGTTTTGCTTGATATTGATTTAATTTTTCTATAAGATGATTAATTGGATTATATGGATATTTTCTCTTCTCATTAATAGTATCTTTATGACTTGGTATTTCACTTTCTATAATAACATAAGTAGCTTCTGAACATATTTGACATAAAAATATACCTTCTGATTGAATTAATGTTAATTCTTCATTACATGTTTGACATAATTTAATTGGTGATAATTTAACTTTATCACATGCATAAGATGAGTCTATTAAAGTTAAATACTGATCTCTTAAAGTGCCCTTTTCATGAACTACTTTTTTAATTGGTTCATTTATTTTATTACCTGATATATCTTCTGATAAAAATTGTAAAATAGACTTTTTTTCTGTAGGTATTTTTTGATGTCTTTTTTTAACAACTTTTTTCTTTACTTGTAAAGTATTTATATCATTTAATTTATTAAATCTATCTAATATATTATCTGGATTATTATCTAGATTATTAGTTTCTAAATTAACTTGATTATTATCTGAATTATTATCACTATTAATATCACTATTATTATTTGATTTATCTTCTAAATTATCATCATTATTATAATGATCATTTGTTATATCTATATCTATATCTATAATAGTTGGTATATCACTATCATTATCTTTATGATGTTTATTTTCAAAATATTGCATTAAAATATCTTTAGTTTTATCAAAATAATCTAACTCATCGTATGATGTTTCTAAATTATTTATTTCTTTTTCATAAATATTTATTTTTTTTTTGATTTTATCAATTAAATCTGGATCATTTACTTCTATTAGTTTTTTATTTAATGATATAACTTTTCTTTTTTTTAAAGTTATATTTTTGTTTATTTCATCAAATTTTACTATTTTTTCGTTGTGTATTTCATCTAAAGTTTTTGTTTCTTGGGAAAATTTAATTCTATGGGGTTTGTATTTAAAAGCCATTCGTCAAAATTCTATAATAGAAACATATATTAAGATCTTTAAATAAATAAGTGTATTTTTTGTATTTTTAAAAAATATATATTTTTTCCACACAAAAAACGAGGTTTTATACTTATACAATAAAAAGTATATTTAGATAATAAATAATATAGTTATTTTATGTAAAAAACTTTAATTTATCATATAAAATACTATAAAAAATAAAAAAAATAATTTAATTTTTTTCTAAATATTAGATATATAATAATGGGTGGTGGTCTCATGCAATTAGTCGCTTATGGCGCTCAAGATGTCTACTTAACTGGTAATCCACAAATTACCTTCTTTAAAGTTGTCTACCGCAGACACACAAACTTCTCAATGGAATGCATTGAACAACCTCTCGACTCATCACGCTTTGGTGGTCGTCACACTGTTCAAGTACTCCGCAACGGTGATCTTGCTGGTCGTATGTACCTCAAGACAACCCTCCCAGCCCTCGCTGCTGGTGCTGGTAACAAAGTTGCCTGGGTCAGACGCCCAGGTCACGCTATCATCAACAACATTGAATGCACTGTTGGTGGCTCACAAGTTGATAAACACTAGGGTACATGGTACGACCTCTGGTACGAACTCACACACACCGTTGACCAAGAACGTGGTTACGCCAAGATGATCGGCGATGTTGCTGAATGCACAACCCTCGCTGAAGATGTTGCCGAATACACTCTCTACGTTCCACTCCAATTCTGGTTCAACCGCAACACTGGTCTCGCTCTTCCACTCATTGCTCTTCAATACCACGAAGTTCGCTTCAACATTGAATTCAACAGACTCGCTGATCTTGTTGTTAAACAAGGTACATTCACCGTCACTGGTGATCTCAGCGATACCAGCATCCTCGTTGATTACGTTTACCTTGACCAAGAAGAACGCCGTCGTATGGCCCAAGTCGGTCACGAATACCTTATTGAACAAATCCAATTCGGTGGTGAAGAATCAGTAACTGGTACCCAACAAAAAGTCAAACTCGACTTTAACCACCCATGCAAAGAACTCGTATGGGCTGTCCGCGTTGGTGCCTTCTCTGGTGCCAAGAACTACCTCGCTCACTTCCAAACCAGTGAAGCCCAACTCCTCGAAGATGCCGCCAAGAACCTCGCCTGGGGCATGGTTTCAGTTGGTAACGGCCCAAGCGGCACATGGACAGCTGTTAACGTCGCTGCTGCTGAAGAAATCGCCGCTGGTGCCGTTGGTCTTATTAACGTAACTCAAAACTTAACAACATTTACCTTTGTTGTTACCAACAACTCAGCCGCTGCCTTTGACGGTACTCAATTCGCTGGTTTATATGTTAACTCAGATGATGCTCTCGGCACTGCTGCCCATGAACTCTCTGAAGATATCAAAGAAGTTACAGTCAACGTCACAGTTGGTGCTGCTGCCATCGCTGCTATCGAACTCACTGATGTTACAGTTACCCGCCACACACTCACTGTCGCCAACGTTTCAGTCCCAGTTGCCAACCTCACTGACAACCGTGCCCAAAACGCTGATGTAACTGTCAACCAACCATTCAACTACGGTCTTGACCTCGCTGGCAACGGTAACCCAGTCACCAAAGCCAAACTCCAACTCAACGGTCACGACAGATTTGATGAACAAGAAGGCCCATACTTCAACTACGTTCAACCATTCCAACACCACACACGCACCCCATGCGACGGTGTTAACGTATACTCATTCGGCCTCCACCCAGAACAACACCAACCATCTGGCACTGCTAACTTATCACGCATTGACACAACCCTCCTCCACCTCGTATTCGGTGACAACGTTGCTCGCGACCTCACAGTCAACGTCGTAACTGACTCACTCCTCTGGATCTTTGCCTTCTCATACAACGTATTCAGAATCATGAGCGGTATGGGTGGTCTCGCTTATGCAAATTAAGAACTTGTATAATTTTATACTTGTTACATTTTTTAAAATTAGATATTTTAATTTAATATAGATTTTATTAAATTAAAAATTGAATCACGAATTGTGTGATAAATAGATATTTATTTTCTATTATTATATTATTATGTCAGTAGAAAAAGGAACAGTGTTGCGAAATGATGATTCTGATTATTCTGATTCAGAGTGCGATTCAATTACAAAAATAACAAAACGTATTATTAAACCATTAATAATTAATAATAAAGATAAAAGCGATGATGATCAAGATGATGATCAAGATGATGATCAAGATGATGATCAAGATGATGATGATGAATTAGCTGATTATAAAGTTATTATTACTTCAAAAGAAGATAGTAAAATGAATTTATACAAAGATTTAAATATTGAATTATTTAAAAAAAATTCTAATAAAAGTCGTAATTTAATAATTAAAAATATTTGGAAAAATTTTAATGATAAAGAATTTATATTACCAAATTCAGATAAAATTATTGTATCAAAATCATATCCTGGACATATAGTAATAAATGGTAAAGGAGCTGGATATGTTAAAAATCCTTATTGGCTTGTTATGGATCTAGAAGGAAATGATTTTTATATCATGTACTGTGGAAATAATAATTATACTTATTTTTCAATAGAAGATTTTAAAGAAATAATAAATCCAAAAAAACATAAATATCCGTCATGGTATCTTCATAAAGGAACTGGTTATATAACAACACGAAAATATCCAAATTCTACTAGTAATATGAATTATCTCCATCAACTAATTTGCAAAAAACATAATCAAAAACTTTATCAAACTCAATCAGTTGATCATATTAATCGCAATAAACTAGACAATCGTAAAGAAAATTTACGTTTTGCATCTCAATCATTACAAAATAGTAATCGCGATAAATGTAAACGACAATATAATGCTAAACCATTACCAGATGGTATTCAACAAACAGATATTCCTAAATATGTTGTATATTATAGTGAAAAATATGGACCAGAAAAACAATATACACGTCAATGGTTTAACATAGAAAAACATCCAAAACTAGTAGATAAAAAAAGATGGTCTACAACTAAGTCTGGACAAGTATCAATACAAGAAAAATTACTTCTAGTTAAAAATAAAATACAAGAATTAAATGAAACTTAATTTATTTAATAAAAAAAAATAATATTATAATATAATATTATTGTAATGACTAATTTATTAAATAAATTGTTTGGTGGTAATCCACAAAATATAAGAAATATTCCACAGAAAAAATCAAGTAGTACAATGATTATAATTATTATAGTAGTTATTGTTGTTTTATGCTCTTCTTTATCTGCTGCATATATGATGTCAATGAATACAAACCCACAAAATAAACAAGAACAAGAAGAAGAACAAACAAGTAAATTAACACCAAAACCAGATGTTAAACCAGATGTTAAACCAGATGTTAAACCAGATGTTAAACCAGATGTTAAACCAGATGTTAAACCAGATGTTAAACCAGAAGTTAGACCAGAAGTTAGACCAGAAGTTAGACCAGAAGTTAGACCAGAAGTTAGACCAGAAGTTAGACCAGAAGTTAGACCAGAAGTGATTACACCATATATTATTGCTTCAAAAACAACAACACGTGGAGCTAAATTTGATAAAATATCAAATCAAATATGTTCAAATATTGTTAATGCTCCAAATGGTACAAATCTTGATGAAATATTAGATAATTGTGCAACTGTTAATAAATATTTAGTTGGCAGTGAACAATGTGTTGGTGTAATACAAAATACAGATGGAACTTATAAAGGATGTTTAAATATAACTACAGATCCATCTAACAATAATACTACAACGTGGAAAAAAACTGGTAATGCTACATTACCATATATTATTGCTTCAAAAACAACAACACGTGGAGCTAAATTTGATAAAATATCAAATCAAATATGTTCAAATGTTGTTAATGCTCCAAATGGCACAACTCTTGATGAAATATTAGATAATTGTGCAACTGTTAATAGATTTTTAGTTGGTAGTGAACAATGTGTTGGTGTAACACAAAATGCTAGTGGTAGTTATGTAGGTTGTTTAGGTATAACTACAGATCCTTCTAATAATAATACAACAACATGGAAAAAAACTGGTAATGCTACATTGCCATATACATTTGCATCAAAAAATACTGCAAATGGTGCTAAATTTGAAGTTATATCTAATCAAACATGCTATAGTACTACTGGAGCTCCTGGTGGTTTAGTAATTGATGAAGTATTAAATAAATGTGCATTAGAACAAAACTTAGGTAATCTTGGCGGTCCATGTGTAGGTATAATGGAAAATAGCGATGGAACATTTGCAGGTTGTTTAGATTTTTCAGGTAATGTTAATAATGATAATACTTCACACTGGAAGAAGACATCTAATGCTACATCCAATGTATCATATAATCCATCATTTATTTCTCCACCAGCATCATATGTTGCATCTGATACAAAAACAACACTAAATGGAGCAACATTTAAAAAATATCCTAATATTAAATGTTATTCTACTACAGGAGCTCCTGCTGGTTTAACATTAGACGAAATTTTAAATAAATGCGCAACTACAACTAATTTAGGAGGTTTATCAAAGCCATGTATCGGTATCCAACAAAGACAAGATGGTACATATAGTGGTTGTCTAGATGTATATAGAAATTCATCATCTGATACAACAACACATTGGATAAAAACAAGTGATCCAACATCATCAGCCGAACCTCCACCTGCATCTATTGTAACACCTTTACCTACATCAACTGTATTAGAAACTAAGACAACAGCAAATGGTGCACAATTTAAGACATTTCAAGATATTCAATGTTATTCTACTACAGGTGCTCCTACTGGTTCAACTCTAGATGAATTACTAAACAACTGTGCAACAACAACAAGATTAGGGGGTCATGGACCATGCCTTGGTATACAACAAAGACAAGATGGTACTTTTGGTGGTTGTCTTTCTGTTTATAATAGTCCAGCATATTATGGTAATGTTTCGTGGTTAAAAGTAAGTGAACCAACAGCATAAATAAATAAAATCTTAATTAAATTAATTAGTTAATTAGTTAATAATTTAAGAGCTCGTTCGATTTCATCATCAGAATCATTATCAGAATTATTATCAGAATCAGAGTTATCAGCTAATATATTTGTTATATAATTATCTTTCTTATTTTTACTAATTTTATTATCAAATAGAGTATCAATATTAGTAATATTAATACTTGATTTTACTATTTTTTTATGATTATTTAGTAAATATTTATTTATAAATTCATAACCTTCTAGTATATGTCCACAATTCTTTGCACCTGTAATTAATATAGATCCTTTTTCAAAGACAAATATTGATATAGATTTATCAACACAATTAAATTTAATATTTACTGGTGCATGATTTGATGGATCATATCGACATTCTTTTGATTCTGAGTTTAACAAATTAAATAATTTTAATCGATCTATCTTGTTTGGATATACGAAATTACTATTAATCATACCAATAGTAATATTATTAACATTATCTAAATATAATTTAGTTGTATCGTTTACAAAAGGTTTTTCTACTATTTCATATTTATCATTGTCTTGAACTATAATGGCTTTGACACTATGTAATTCATTAAATATTTTATCTAAAACATCGACAACGTTTTCAACTGATTTACATCCAGTCATTTGAATAGATCCATTTGTAAATAATTTAATATTAATTGGTTTTTCTTTTTTAGAAGCAATCATAATATTTAATGATATTTGATTGTGAAACTCACGTTTTTGCTTTTTTTTAGTATTAATCTTCTTCTTCTTCTTCTTCTTTGGATTTAATGATCTATTAGTAATCGGATCATCGTCACGACCATAACAAATTCCAATAATTCCATCTGATTTTAAATCAATATATTTAGCAATATTGTCGACATTAAATTGAATATCTAATTCACAACATACTGTCATTGTTGATATAAAAACATCATCTGGAAGTTTCTTTATAATCAGAGCATCAAGTATCTTTGTTTTTAGAGTATCCCTGCTTGTCATAGTGATAGTATTTATTATAATTATATATATAGTTATATGTCTAATAATATAAATGTCAATTTTTATTTATCTCTTTATTTATCTCTTTAGAAATAAATAAAAACAAGATAGAAATAATACATTTAACTTAAGTATTAAATTAATTTAACTAATATATATGCGATACTTGTCTTGGGATGTTGGTGTTAAAAACATGGCGTTTGCGCTTATAGAAAAAGATAGTCTAGATAGTAATATTTGTAAACTTATTAGAACTGGTATTATCAATTTAATAGATAAACGTGAAACATGCACTTTTGTATTAAGAACTAAAAAGGCATGTGGTAAAATAGCACGAATTAAAGTATTAGATAATAATCTAGAAGAACAAATAGTATGTAAAGCACATAGTAATAAATTTAAAATAGAACCATATAAAAGTGATAGTTATAAATGTGCAAAATGTGGTAATACATCAAGTATTAATATATTAAATAAAGATGAATGGTCTTGGTGTGAAAAACACGAAACTTTATCAAAAAAAGTATTAACTCAATTTAAACCTAAAAAAATTACTGGTCAAAATTGTTCACAACAACCTATACAAGAACTAGTATCGGAATTAGTTAGAAAATTAGATGAAAATAAAGATTTTGTAGATGGAGTAGAAGGAGTCTGGATTGAAAACCAACCAGCCTTAATTAATCCAGCTATTAAAACTATTGCGGCAGCATTATATACTTATTTTGTTGTTCGTGGTATTATAGATAAAAAAGAGAATAAAATTAAATTTGTTAAATTTGCATCACCTCTTAATAAATTAAAAGTAGCAAAGAAAACAACTGATGAGGCACTTAAAAATGCAAAATCTGATAGAGAATATTATAACATAGAAAAAGGATTAGCTCTAATTTATGTTAAATCACTACTATCACCAGATGAATTAAAAATATTAAATAAAGAAATAGAAAATAATGATAATAAAGGTGATGATTTATGTGATGCATATTTACAAGGTTTTCATCATATATTTGATGGTAATATTCCTGAACATTATCAAGAAAAATTAAGAACTATTCCTGAAGATCAGTTAACTACTAAAAAAATTAAAAGTAAGAAAAAGACGGTTAAACAAGATGATATATAATAGTTAACTTAAATATTATTTATTTTATTTCTTTTCTATAATTACTTCTTCATAATCAGAAATTAATGGTATCATTGGTGGTAATGATATTTTAATTACTTTTGTTGATACTGTATGATTATCGCGGAATTTATTTATTGTCATAATACCTCCAAATTTATCTAATATTTCTCGCGGACCAGCTGCTTTAATATTCATTTGATTACATTGAAATATTTCACAATATAATTGTTTAATTAATGCCATTCGAACAGATTTACGATAATCGTCCATATCTTCATTGTATGCCATCATACATGCAAAACTACAATAATTTCCAAAAACATAATAAATATTATTTTTATAGTGATCTGGCATAAATAGTGGTTGTGTATCAAATTGATATGTACACCACCAACAAGCTAGATTTGTTTTTTCACAAATATTTATTTTATTTTTATTTATTGTAATAAGACCAATATTAATAAGATTTTTTTTATTCTCTTTTGTTAAAGTTAATGTATTTTCATTAAATAATGATTTATGTTTAACTTGTGATTTAAGTGTATTAATTAATGCATCACGTTTATGTAATTCTTCAATTAATTTATCAATACTAATATTTTTTTTAGTATGATGTACTTGTTTTGTATCTGAATCATTGTGATCAGTTAAATGTTTTAAACTAAAATGTTCATCTGTTTCACTATCTGATTGATAATTATTTCTATCAGAATCACTATCTCGATCTTTAACTGTTTCTGTGTCATTACTATCATTGTTATTTATATCTTCGTCGTCATCAAATGAAGGTAAATATAATACTAGTTGTTCTTCTTGAGGAACTTTAACAGTAGCCTTTTGTTTAACTACTGGTGCAACTATTAGATTCTTCGGAGGACGACCCCGACGCTTTTCTTGTTTAGTATTAGTTGACATATATATATCCTTTTGTGTATATTCCTTTATATAATTATTTATATTTAAGAAAATTAAATCAATTTTTATTATAATGTCATCGCATTATAATAAAAATTATAAAGATTTATATTTATTTCTTTTTATTAGAACCAAATGATATTTGGTCAATAGATATATCTATTGATTTACCAGATGATTTTGATTTAGATTGATTTCTATTTAATTGGCTATTTAATGATTTAGCAAGATTTTTATTAATAGAAATTTGTGATACTGTACTTTGTGTACTTTGTGCAGTTGATGTTGTCATTTGAGACATAGTATCTTGTTCTTTACGTGATCTAGATGATGATTTTGATACTGGTGTTTTTCTTACTGATGCTGATTTAGCCGATGATCTTTTTGATGTTTCAGATCTTGCTGATGGACTAGCTGTTAATTCAAGATTTTTCTTAATGCTATTAAATTTTTCTTTTTGTTGAGCTAACATTTGTTGATATTGTTGATATTCTAATTCTTGACGTTTTAATTCTTCTAAATCTCTAGCTCTTTGTACTGCATGTTCATGTTGTTTATTCATATATTCATCTAAATTATTTTTAGGTTCTTGATTATTATTTTTATTAGAATCTTTTGATTGTGAATCTTTTGCAGCCTTTGCTCTTAATTTTTCTATGTAATCTTCATCATTTTCTACTTTTTTTGATTTACCTGGTATAAATTTATGAGCATTGTTTTTACCACCTACAACTACTACAACGCCGATAAGACTAACCATAAGTCTAAACCATGGGTTCATTTTCTTACCTGGAACATTGTGAAATTCATAAATTTCACCAAGAATTTCATAGTAAGTATTTTTATCAGCATTTACTTCATCACTTAAACCCTTCAGTGAAAAATCAAATGGATTATAATTATTATTAAGTAACTCAACACCTTTAATTGCACCAATCATCATATGTGAATATAATCCAAGCCAATTTCTTTTTGATCTAATACTTCTATGTAAATCTAATTCATATTTCATCATATAATAATCATCATCAATGTTATAATTTGTTACTTTACAACCTAAATCACGTAATTCACCAAGTGCTCTCATCATATCTAAACGTCTAAGACGTTTTTCAAGAGGTGATAATATTTCATATTCTTCATCAATAAATTTATTTGTAGACTGGTGAACATTATTAGTTTGTGGTGCACTTGTATCATTATTTATATTTGCATTGTTATCACTATAATGTTTTTCAGTATTATTATATGCATTGAAATTTTCTGATTGGTTAGTATTCATGGGTATATCGTTATGGGTGACATAATTATTAAAGTTATCATCCATTTCATCATCATTAGCATTCCTATCAAAGTACCATCTTTCTTCTTCTGGTTTTAATTTTGAAGAGTTTGCTAATAAATCAACCATCATATTTGTGTTTTCGGTCATGTGTCCATTATATTCAGTCATTATATAAATTAATAATTAGAAAGTATTATATAGTTAAATACGCATTTAAAATATCGCAATAAAATATATATTATTTATATAATGACTGAATATTATAATATTAATTTTAATGATGAAACAGATAAATTAGATAAATTGGCAAGAGAAATTAATAATAAAAAAACATCATTGTGTAAACAAGTTTCAAATGATTATAATACAGATGAAAAAATGTGGAAAAATGGTATAGATGATGTTATAAATTCACCCAAATTTAGTTTTTTAAATTTAAATAAAAATAATAATAATAATATAAAAAATAATAATTTTACAGATGATTATAGTATTTATACTACTAATACAGATAATTTAACAGATAATAAATCATTTTCTTTTAGTATGTCCGATATGGAATCATATGATTCAAATTTTACAGATAAATCTATTGATTCATTTAATTCGGGCGGATCTAGTTTTATAGATTCTGAAACTATTGATTCATATTTAAAAAATGCAAAAACTAAAAAAAATGTTAAATTTAATAAAATAGTTAATGCAATAGATTATGATGAATGTTCTAAAAATGGAGAAAATATATTTGATCATATTAAAACATGCATAAATTGTAAAAATAAATTATTAAGATATATAAATGGAACTACTAATATAGCAAGTAATCAAATTAATTTAAATGATAATGATAATAAAGATGACTCTATTTTTAAAGATATAAAAAAAAGTACTATTAAATCTAAAGAAATAATTATATTAATTATGATCGGGATTTTTATTATGATTATGTTAGATCTAATTCTTAGAAATAAAAAATCAAACTAATTATTTTTATCTAGATTTTTATCTATATTTTTATCAAGATTTTTTTCTAAATTTAATTCTAAATATTTCCAAGTTATAAACAAAGATCTATTATTTAAAATTAATGTATCTATATGCTGATCTCTTAAATTTTTAGATATATACTCAATTGCTTCTTTGTGCATATAATTTGAATTTTCCATAATTATAGGTGGTAATTCAAATACTATATCAGTTATGCCATTATCGTCAGCATTTTTAATTTTATTACAACATAAATTATACATTTCTACTAACCAATTTCTTCTTTTTTTTCTTTTTTCATATATATTATTTAATAATTCATGTGAATTGAAATCTTTTTCAGGATCTGAATTTATACATCTTCCTGCCGATATCATATCAACATTTATAGTTCCTATATTTCTATTATAATTATGATTATTTGATGGCATCAACGATTCGATGTTCATTTGTTTGAAAATTTTATTTTCCATTATATAATATATATAAACTTTTAAAAATAATATATAACATATATTGATGGAATCTGATAAAAACAGAAAAATTGTTTCTTTGAAAAATACTTTCAAAACTGAAGATAAAGATATTTTTGATGATATTCAGTTTAATAAAAAAATAGAACAAGATCTAGATAAATTATGTAATAAAAAAAAGAAAAAAACTATATTAATCTTATCTGGAGGAGGTATTAAAGGTATTCTATTTGTTGGTGCATTAAAATATTTAGAAGAACATCATATACTTGATCACATAGATACTTATCTAGGTACATCTTTTGGTGGTTTATTTGTTTTTCTAATGAATATTGGATATACACTTGATGAAATTTATAAGATTATTAAAATATTTGATATTAAAAGTTTGGCTGATATAGATTTTAGTAATTTAATTGATAAATATTCATTAGTTAGTTTCGATGGTGTTAATAATTTATTACGAAAACTATTAATTGGTAAGAATATTAATCCAGATATTACTCTATTAGAGTTATATAAATTAACTAAAAAGAAAATGATATTTGGTTCTGTATGTATTACTAATAAAAAAATGGAATACGTATCATATGAAACATATCCACATCTAAGTGTATTAACAGGTGTACAAATGACTATTTCTATTCCTGTTATTTTTCCACCTGTACCATTAAATGGTAAACATTATATTGATGGGGGATTTCTTGATAATTTTAATATTTGTATATTTCATGATAGACTTGAAGAAGTCATTGGGCTAAATATAGTTACAGAATATGATACTTATCTTGCAATTACTAATGCTCCTACATATATACAAAATCTATTATTTGCTATGTTTTTAGTTCTTAATAAAACGTTTGATGAAGAAATTTATAAAGAATGTGTATATAATATTGCCATTGATCAACTTAAACAAGCTCAAACATTAAATATTAATATAACTTGGGAAGAAAAAAAGAAAATGATTCATTATGGATATGAATATATGAAGAAAAATTGTAAGCATTAATTCTTATTAATTTTAATATTTAATATTAAAATTTAAATTTAATCTGAATCATAAACATCATGTGATATCATTTTATTATATATTTTTACCATATCACTATCTATTTTATGTGTTTTTTGTTTTTGAGAAATATCATTACCAATTATTTTACCAAATTGTCTTGATATACCAAATTGATCATGCATTACATCTTTATATCCTGCTGTATCTTTATTTTTTAAATTACCATCAAATGATTCTCTTTCTAACATCATTCTTTTTAAACTTTCTTCTGTTTTTTTAGTATCTTTATCTATATGGTTATTATACATATCGTCATCGTCTTCATCATCATCTTCATAACTTATATCTGATAAATCATCTGAATCTATAACATCTTTCATTTTGCCATATAAATTATTTTCTTTAAAATTATCTTCTCCAAACATATTAGAATAATCTGCATCTATTGATATATAATTACCAAGACCATTATCATTAAATGCTGTAAATTCTTCTCCTACTTTAACTAGTTCTCCCTTTTCTTGTTTACGTTTTTCTATTTTATCTTGTTTCTTCTTATTTTTCTCAAATATTTTATTAAATTCTGTAGCACTAAATTGTTTTCCTTCAAATAAATTTCTTTGTGATAATTCAATAAAATCCATATCTCTACGTGCTCGTAGATCATCTATTTCTTTTGCTAATAAATTTCTATCTAATTTATCTTTCATTTTATTTGGATCAAAACCTCTTAATTTATTTAATTTTTTATTTTCTGAATCAAAATCTAAAAGTGCTTTTCTTTTAGTTTCATCGCTAATTCCAGACTCTTGTAACTTGATAAATTCTTCAAATGAGTTCTTTTGAAGTTGAAAATTTTTACTTTTTATAGTTTTTTGTTCTAAATCATAACTCTTCTTTGCATCTTCATCTGCTAATACTTTACCAGCCATTTGTACTAATTGAAATTGTTTTGCTTTCATAGTACGTTCTTTTTCTGGTAAATCTTTAAATTTATCTGGATGATATTTAGCTAATAATTTTCTATATTTCTTTTTAATATCTCCAATAGGTGTATCTTTTTCAACGCCTAATACTTTATAATAATCAAATCCAGATTTCTCTATTTTTTTAACACCTGAATCATCATTATTACTATTATTATTATTATTATTTTTTTTTGTTTTATTATCTTTCATTTTTGCAAATAAATCATCATCATCAAAATTATTCATTATATAAAATATATTATATATATTTTTAAGTATAATTAAACGTAAAAAATAAATTCATTTTATAATATATATGACCATTAATAAAGATAAATGTGTATCTATATTTTTATTACACGCTTTAGGAGATACTATTGGTTTTAAAAACGGTATTTGGGAATTTAATTATAATAATCATAATATTTCCGATATACGTGTTACTATTGAAATAATTTCTGAATTTATAAGTTTAGGTGGAATTAGTCATATCGATTTAAGTGGATGGAATATATCAGATGATACTTTATTTAATTATGAAATTGCCAAATTTATATTACCATTAGAATTAAAAGATAATAAATTAACAGAAGATGATATTTTTAGTTTAAAAAAAGATTTTGCTAAATTATATAAAAGTATAGAAAGATCTGAAATAGATAGAGGTATTGGAAGAACTACTAGAGATTCTATTAATAAATTTACTAAAGAAATAGATGAACGTAATGAACCATATAATATAAATTCTGGAGGTAATGGTTGTTCTATGAGAACTTTATCTATTGGTATTAAATATCATAAAGATGATGATTTAGATAAATTAATAGAAACATCTATTATCACAAGTAAAATAACTCATAATTCTCCTCTTGGATTTTTAGGTGGTTTAGAAACAGCGTATTTTATTAAATTAGCAATAAATGGTGTTAACATCAATAAATGGCCTAGTCTATTAATAAAATTATTAGAATCTCCAAAAGTTAAAAAATATATAGATCTAAATGATGATAATATATTCTTTGATTATAGAAAATGTATTAAAATTTGGAAAAAATATTTAGAATTATTTTTTAATTCTGATCAAGATAAACCATTAAATTTAAAGTCATCTAGTAATTTAATTAGTAGATTTAAAACATTTTTACAATTAGATAACTCTATTACAGATAAAGTTGTTGGTATGGTTGGTGGTAATGGCCAAAGTTCTGTTATAATGGCTTATAATGCTGTTCTTGATTGTGATGGAAATTGGGAAAAATTAGTTTATTATTCAATGTTACATGGAGGTGACAGTGATACTGTTGGTGCTATTGCTGCTGGTATATATGGTGCATTATATGGAACTAAAGATGTTGGTGAACATTTATTAAAACATTTAGAAATGAAAAAAGAATTAATTGAAATAGGAGAAAAATATTATGATTTATTAAAATAAATTATTGATTAGCTTTAATAAATGCTGTAATATCAGCAGCACTTCTTGAGCCATTGTATGGGATTGGACCTTTAGATGTGTGTAATAATAAAGTTGGGTAACCTTCGACATTATATTTAGCACATGTTTGTTTATCTTTTTCACAATCAACTAATACAACTTTGGTACCAGTTTTTTCTATATCTGATTGTAAACCATTCTTTAATTGTGAAAGAAATTGTTGTGAATAACCACACCATTCAGTGTAATATACACCGAGTGTAGGTGATCCTGATGCTTGTTGTGATGATGTTGATGCAGATGCTACTTGTTGTGATGATGCTACTGGTGCATATACATCATTTGAGAATTTTTCAGAACCATTATATTTATATAATAAATATAAAACTACTACAACTGCTACGATAATTAAAACGTGTTTTGTTTTCATATTAATATAATAATTATATAAAAAAAATATAATTATTAATATAATTATTAATATATTTTTATAACATATAAAAAATATATTTTTTCTAATATCATATATATATAGATATGGCAACAGCATTTCCTGCAGCAACAGTAGTACCTCCAAATGTTGGCACTGGTAGCGCATCAATGTACGATGAAGTATTACCATTTTTTGGTAATGATCCTAAAGGCAGATTATTTACTGCACTCAACTACAAAGGCAACAAATTTGATGTTCCACTCAATACCAAGGAATATCCAGAAAGCATTAAATCTGAATGCATTTATCAACTCATGTTAGCTAAGAATTACTTTAAACCAGGCACAACAACAGTAGCATCATCTGGTGATAATGTATTATCAAATGCTTTTTGTAACTTTGTTCAAGAACTCGGTAAAGTACACGAAGAAATGGATGATATTTTATCTGGTGATACTACAGCTGGTAAAACAGCAAGAGTTGCCGCTACAAGAAAAGAAATAGAACTTATTTACAACAATTGGCCAACTCTTCAAAGCGATACTCGCGACTTTTACAGCCAATTAATGAACTTAGTTAAGAAAGAAGTTGATCCTGCAGGCGCAGCAACTGGTTTAGTATTAGGCGCAACTGCTACTTCAACTTTACCAACTGGTGGTTTTGATTTATTAACCTCAAGACTTAACTTTAAGAAAGTTGACAAAACAAATAAAGGTAGCGAAGTTCTCTTTGGTTTCACTCTCCCATATTTACCACAAGGTATGATATTAGAAGGTGATGCTAGCATGACAGTTCTTCCAGTTGATTACTTACATCAATTATACCAAACAGGCAGAGGTCGTGCCCCTCTTGCTGGTGGTTCAAACACTAAATTATTCGAAGGCTGGGTTGAATATGGTCTTAATGTTGAAGCATTCCTCAAGAGCTGCTTAAAGACTGAAGAAGCTGTTTCACGTGGCCGTGTCAAGATTGATTCACCACTTGATGAATACTACGATTTAGTAACTGATAAACTCTACTCAGTTAACAAAAAGGGTGAAATTGTTAACGCTGATGGTACAGTAATGGATGATGCTAAATACACATCAGATATCGCTTCAGGCTGTGCTGGCACTGGTATCAAAGATTGCCCATTAGTATTCGAATGCTTACTCAGAGGTGACTCAGCTGCTTTATCACGCTGCCTCGGCAAACTCAGCAACGAAAGCATGTTCTCCGTTGCTAAAGCTGAAGTTAACAAAATGAACCCACGTGTCATTAGCAAACTCCTCTCAACATTCAACATCAAATTCGATAGCAAGAGCAAACAACCAGAAGAATTCTTAGTATGGCGTGGTGAACTCGAATCACGTCTCAGAGGCAAAATGGGTGCTGAAAATGCTGCCAAGACAGCCTCAGCTATTTTAGGCAACAAGAAACTCATTGAATACCTCAGAAACATGATTGAAGTTATCCGCACTAACCCACTCTTAACACATGGTTACCAATCAACACTCTCAGATCTCCCAGAAAAGACAGGTAACGGTATCAAGGAATTCCGCAAACCAGTTGTTGATCGTACTTCATCAATCTCATCACAACTCGCTGCATTAAACCAACAATTCAACATGTTCCCATCTAACTTTGTCAGCGGTGCTGGCTTTACCATGCCAATTAACTTTGCTAACACCAGACTCGCTTCACCAGGCGATGCTGGTCTCTTAAGCAGCATGATGGGTGTTATTAACCCATGGGGTGCTGGTATGGGTACAGGCATGGGCATGGGTATGGGAATGGGTATGGGAATGGGTATGCGTGGTGGTGCCAGCTGTATCGATGAAACAGTTTCTACACTCGAAAGCATCTACAACTCAATCCTTCAAGACTTAAACAACAATGGCAAATCACTCGTCCAAGAAGATCAAGATAAGATTGTTAAAGCCATTGGTCAAATCAAGAAGAACAATGCTTATTTAATCACTGCCCTTAATGACCTCAGATCATTCACCAAATTAAACAAAGCTTTAACAGTTGGTCTTGATAAAGTATCACTCAACGATGTTAAAGGTGCCCAAAACATTAACTTAAACTCACAAGTTACTGGTATTCATGATCAACTCAACCGCACTGCTCGTGATAACTTCGGTCTTGTTACAACACTTACTGACATCTTCCGCGCTATGTCATCACTCTCAGCTGGTGTTTACTCACCATTCTTCAGACCAGTTAATTTTTAATTAATTAAAATATTATAGCTTATAAAAAAATAAATAAAAATTAAAAAATATTATTATTTAAGTTAACTAATAATATTAGTATATATATATAATATGACAGGTAGTATATTACAATTAGTAGCATATGGTATAGAAGATATATTTTTAACTAATGATCCACAAATAACATATTTTAAAGTAGTATATAAAAGACACACTAATTTTTCACGAGAAGAAATCAGGCAAAACTTTGTACAAAAACCTAATTTTAATGAACAAGTATCTGCGAATATATCTAAAAATGGTGATTTAATGGAAAAATCTTATCTAGTTATTACTTTACCTGAAATTAAAGCATTTACAGATAATATTACTAAAGTAGCATGGGTTAAAAGTCCTGGTTATTCTATAATAGATACAATAAGTATTGAAATAAATGGTCGTCAAATATGTAAACACTTTGGCGAATGGATGTATTTATGGAATGAAATGTTTAATCTTAAAGCACAAGATGCAACTTTTAAAAAAATGATAGGTGATGTACCAGAATTAACTGATTATAGTAGTGGAAAAAAACAATATAAAATATATATACCGTTACAATTTTGGTTTTGTAGATCTAGTGCAAATGCATTACCATTAATTAGTTTACAATATTCTGATATTAAAATTAATTTATCATTAAAAGATTGGACAGATTGTATTTTAGTAACTCCAACACATTATATAATTTGCAGTGATAGTTTAGTAAATTTTGAAGATTATGAATATATTGAACAAAATGTTGATGGTGTTATAGCTGCTGGATTTTTTACTTATTTTGATCCTGTAACTAAAAGATTACATTATACTCTTCTAACAACTAATAATTTTTTACCTCTTACAATGAGTGTTATAAATACATCAAAATATAAAATTTATGGAAAAACATCATCTGCATTTGTATCTCCTGCTGTACAAAACTCATCATCTATTGTTATAAATCCCGCAACTTATAAATATGATAAAATAAAATCTTTAACTCTTGGTGATACTTATCTTTTAATTAATTATATTTTTATTGATGAAGATGAAAGATTAAAATTTGCACAAACAAAACATGATTATATTATTGAACAATTATATTTTAACGAATATAATGAAGTAACTGGTCCAACAGAGTCTATTAAAATTAACATTGATAATCCATGTAAACTTATACTATGGGTTGTTCAACAACAATATTTATATTATGCTAAAGATTATTATAATTATACTCCAACTTATAGACATAAAAGATCATATGATACTATCGGATCTAATATAAGTGTAGGTGATCCATTATATTCTTTTGATAGTAGTTTAGTTAAAAATGAAACAGTTCTATTAAATAACAAAGAAAGAATATCATATAGAGATTCTAAATATTTTAGAATAAATCAAATGTATAATAATTGTGTTAATACACCTCCATCTGGTGTTAATTGCTATTTCTTTTCACTTGATGCAAATTCTATACAACACTCTGGTACATGTAATATGAGTAAAATAGAAAGAATAGAAGTTAAAATTAATACAAATGCTGTTTTATCAACTAATAATATCGGCTTATTTAGATCATATGCAGAAACTTATAATATTCTGAGAATATCTAATGGTCTTGGCGCTATTATGTTCGAGAAGTAGGATTAAAGATCCTACTTCACGTAAAAAATATTAATTATAAATAATTAATATTTTTTTCGAAAAATAATTAATTAAAATTTTTTAATTAATTATTTTGCCTAAAAAATAATTTTTCTCATAGAATAAAAATAATATTTATACATAGAATATAGGAGCACACATACCGCTAATAAATCTTAAAACGTTATAGCCATATGCCCAATATTCTATTTCAAAATTTAATCCATTTGTTACAATAGCATTTATAAAATCTTTATTTAGTTCAAATTCTATTATTATATCTTCTATGTTTGTTAAATTTGCTGTACCAGATGGTTGATATAATAATGGATATAATGCAAATATATAAATATATTCATCATAACCAAGACTACCAATAGTTCTATTATGTGGATTGATTAAATTAAATAATTCTGCTGTACCTTGTTCTCTTGTTGAACCGTTAAAATATACTTTAATATTATCTACTGTTTTTAAATTTTTGTAACTATTGTAAAAATCTTGAGTATAATAACCATTCATATTCCATGTAAAATTGTTTTGATTTCTATCTGGATATTTTACTTTTAATCTCCATAATATATACTTAGTCGGATCAGCTAATTTTAATTGTGTTCTTATCTTTCCATCAATAATATGAGAATAATTATAATTATATAATCCTCCATATCTATATCTTTCTATTAAAAACTCCATTTTTGATGCTGCAACTCGTTTTCTTTCTTCTTCTTCTAAATAAATATATTGTATATCTAATGATGTTTTAATTTTTGGTCTCTTAACTAAAGTTGCATCTGGATCATACAATATTAAATCTTCTAGATTTCTTAATTTAAATTTTATAACACCTTTTGTATATAATAAATTAATCATTGGTATTGCTAAACTACTATCTTTATAAAACCAAAATTCTAGTGGTATTCGTAGAGTTATATTACCTTTTTGTTTATCATCATATTTTTGTAAATATTCAAGATTACCAATATTAATATTGTATGCTTTTTGTTGTTCTCTATTTCCTTCTATTTTATGCATTAAACTCTTTAGATTTGAATTCATTTCATCTATTAATAATTCATCTAAATTAAATGACAAGTTTTCTATTAAATAATTTCCTAACTCTTTTACCCAACAATAATTAACTGGATCTTGTCTCGTTATTTTTCTTAGATATAAATCTACTTTTGAACCATGATATAATATGTCTGTTTCTGTATAAAAATCTGGTATTAAATATAAATTTTCTATATATGGTAATAAATAAGTAAATGTTATAGGATTATCATTAGTTATAGGATTTGATTCTAATCTTAGTTTTGTTATTTCTAAGATATTATTAAATATAGATAGTTTTGTATTATTAACATTAAAATTAATAGCTGTATTATAATCTGATATTAAAGGTGTTGCTAAATTGTAAAATATATCAAAATTTGATTGTTGTATTAACATAGATATACAATATTTAACAACATCTGATTTATATTTAAAATTATCAAACATTAATGTTTTATTTTTAGTTTTTAAAATATTATCTAAAATATAAGTAATAGTATTTCCCCAAATTTCATTATATGCATATTGTAAATCACTTAAACTTGTTGTTTCTTTTAAATTATATGATTTTTGAAATACATTATATATATTTGTTGGAGAAGGTGTTATAACTATATTTGATCCAACAACATCTACAACAACCATATTATTAATATTATACAATTTTGTTAATTGATTTGGTGTTAAAGTAAACAAATATAAATACTCGTCTATGCTCATTTTTTCTATATCTACATTTCCTGTACTAATTATAATATCATATAATATTTTATAATTTGCTAACATATACTGTTTTACTCTATTTGCTATAGCTACTTCTGCACCACTATAATATAAATATGTACTAGTATTGGTATCATAATCATTATATATATTTAATATTTCTTCTAATGATTTTAATACAGTGTTTGAATTATCTAAATATTTATTTCTAATACGTAATAAATCAGAATAATATGATATATACTGTGGTACTTTATACACAAAATCACTTGGAGATGTTATATCAGTATATAATTTTGATCTACGAATATCATAACCTAAAAATGACATAGTAATATAATACTCATTATCTAATACTGATAAATCAGATGGATATTCAAATGTTGGTTCGTAAATAGTATGATAAAATACTCTTTGTAATACGGTTACACTATATCCAAACATATTATTTTCTAAGATTATATCATCACCAAAAGAATAATAATCAAATCCATAAGTATCAATTGGATAAGTTAAATTTGTCATATCATCATTTATTGTTTTTAATTCGTATAAATCAATAGTAGAACTATAAATATCTGGATTAATAAATTTATATGTAAAATTATATTGTACTTGATCTTGGTTATAAAATGGTAAATTATTACCAGATGGATCAGTAAATTGAGATTTTATAAAATAATACATCTTTAACATATTCTGACCAAGATTTTTTGTGTAATATGTATCTGAAATCAATAAATTATTAAACATAGAATTATAATCTCTTATCATAAGTTTATTTAAATATGAATAAATAGAACTACCTGCTTGTACATAATCATATTTCTTTTGTTTATAAATCTTCAAGTTATTTAAATTAGATGTCGTTTGATAATCTATAAAATTAAAAGAATAACCATTTGATTTATATGATGTATATGAATAGTTATCGTTTTCTATATTTTGAACATTGTCAAATTTAATATAGTTATTTAAAATTGAGTTTATTAAATTTTTTAATGTAACAATTTGTTCACCTGTTATTACAGTTCCACTACCATCAAAAATTCCTGTATTTGGATCATAACTTGAATTAATTATTTTCATAAATTTTATTCTATATCTTTCTATAATTGCACGAATTAATGGTACATATAATGATTTTTGTACATATTCTGTTTGAACATTATCATTTTCATCATAATATAATTGAGATACTAAGATATCTGATTCAAAATCTTTTGAAATATCTATTAAATTCTCTGGTCTTAGTAAAGACATAATTGCTAATTTATTTTCTGTTAAATAAGTATTTGCATATTGAAATAAATAATCACTGTCTGCAAATCTAAATATATCTCCTGTAAATACTTGGTAATTAAAATCTTTTGTTGGATCTGATATACCATCTTTATTATATCTTAATATTACTTTTAATATAATGTCTCTGTATAAATCATATTTAAATATCAAATTAGATTTTATAACTTCTTCACGATTAATATCTCCACCATATTGATCTGTAACTAGATAATCATTAAGATCTCTAAAATCAAATAAATGCATATGACCAAGTAATTCTTGACTAAATGTTTTATTTACAGTTATTTCGTTTATTAATACATTATATATTTCGTCTGCAAAATCTTTAATTACATGCAACGGTATATAATTTAATATAATCATATTGTTTACTATTAATGAATCTTGTGTTAAAATAAATTTATCATAAATGTTATGACCTGGATCAATATAATGTGTGCCACTTGGATCACTTGCAGAACCATCTGGATCTTGTGCTCTTAGTCTCAATCCCGATAAATCAAAATAATAAGACATATTAACGATTTTGCCTGTATTTTTATCAAATGACAAGTTCTGTAAAATACCTCTAGATTCTGCCGAACCTAAAATTAATTTTTGCCATACAGTAATATCATTAAAATATGGTGTAAAAAATGTATTTTCATAATATTTTGAGATATTAAAGTTTAATGAATTTACTCTTGTTAAAATATCATCTGCAAAATATACAGAATATATATTTTTATTTTGTTGAAATGGTGTAAATAAATCTGTAAAGTTGTCACTCAAGCCAATTAATTTTGATCCTACAATAGGAGTAAATTTATTAGTATCTGATATTTGATTAGTAAAAGTTTTAAAAAATGAGAATTTATAATAATCTGTTTCATCTGTTGTTAGAAATGTTGCATTAGTATTACTATAAACATAATCCATTATCGGTAAAGTATTTGGAACTATTCGTGTTGTTTGTGTGACATTGTGTCTTGAAGATGTTAAAATATTATCTAAAATTGAGTTGTATAAAATATGTATATTTGAAAATAAATTTTGTTTTAAAGTTTGTGTTAAACTATATACAAATGTATCGTTAAAACTTTGTTCATTGTAAATAATATCTGATGATTTTAAAAATTTAGTTAAAATAATATGTGTATCTAAACCTTTGTAATCTGTTGATTCTATTTCTACATCTGTAAAATTTAATATAGGAATTAATGGATTATTATTTGATTCTATAATTGCATTAAAATAATCTAACATTGTATATCCATAATATCTTGATGTATCATACATATTACCTAAATAATTTCCAGATATATCTACCATATTTTTATTATATGGTATAGAAGATTCAATAATATATATTAAAATAAATGATAAATATAGTAAATTGATATTATCATATAATTCTTCTTTTGTATAAATTATATTTCCACTCGAATCAATATAATTAAAATTTTCATCATATACTTTCATACCATCAATACTATAAGTTAATTCAGTTATATACTCGTTGTATAATATATCATTTATTTCACTAATTGAGTAAATTTTTTCATTAAAAGTTGGTGTAGTTAATAAATCATTTAAATATGTATTTAACATGTAAAATAAATTTTTTTGAATAAAATTATATCTTGGAATGTCTGTAATAGTTGTATCTATTAATTCTGAAATTTCTTTATTCATATGACCAAATGTACATAATAATTCAATATTAATATTTATACTTTGTAATATTACTTCAAAAGAATATTTAGATATTTGAATTACATCATCAACTGAAAAACTGGCATTAATTAATAATTCAGTTGTAATAATATTATTTTTTGTTGTTCCATCTTCATTAAAAAATAAATTATAATAATCATTATATGTAGTAGTTACTTGTGCATATAAATAATCAAATATTTCTTCATATTGTATTTTAAAATATGTATTTTGTGTTATATATTTATTTACACTATCTATATTTGTTACTATATTAGTAAATAAAGCTATCTCATTTTGTGTTCTTCTAAAATCTAGTTCGTTTAAATTATTTGGATTTTCACCATTTAATATAGTTGTTATCAAATTTAAAATATATTTTAATACATCAATAAATTTTAATATACTATGCTTTAAATTTTGTAAATTGTTATCTAATGAGTTTGTTACATATACATTTTGTAAATTAATTATTTGCATCATATTATAAAATAAATCATCTGTATAATTATTTACCCATGTATTTATATTTAATTTTGTACCATCATCATTAGTATTTCTATTTATTGCATATCCATATACATATTCTAAATTATCAAAAATATATTCTGGTACATTATAATAATTATTATATAAATATATATAATCCCCGTCTTGGTGTCCTTCGCCTAACATTTTTTTTATCATAAGTAATTTAAATGCAATCATATAAATAGATCCTGGTATTGGGTTTTGATTTTCATCAAAAACATGTGCACCACTTGCATCTACTGAATATGATGTATATAAATTATCTATACATGCTTGTATTATAACATCAATTCTAGCTATAAATTCATTATATGGAGTATTTAAAGTAGCAATAGTATTTTTTAACGATAATACATCATTATTATAAATTGTTTGTTCGTCAATATGTTTAGTAAAGTTATCAAGAACTTCTGTAATATAATCATTATAAGTAACTATATAGTCTGGTTCATGCATACTAACATATTCTATTTTATATTTAGCATATATATCTTTTATAAATTGATAAGTAGGTTTGGGATATTCAAATTTAAAATCTGAAATATTTAAATTTAACCACATTTTATGTATGCAATCAGCTTCTTTTTCTAATTTATAACTTCCTTCAATTCCAAAATCTTTAATATGTGATATTTGTTTTGTTCTATTTGTCAAAGTAAAATTAGTATGTCTTCTATAGACTATTTTAAATAAAGTTACTGATGGGTTGGATGTTAAAAATATACTATCAATACCTGTTGCAACCAATTGTAATAATCCACCGGTCATATTATATATATATACTAATATTATTAGTTAACTTAAATAATAATATAATTATTTTATAATTCTGTTATTTTATTAATATCTCATTTTATTAATCTCTTAGTTATTTTTTTAATGTATACACAATTGTCACTATTATCGCTATCATAATTGTTTATAGTAATATTATTATAATAATTATCACTATTACTATCACTATTACTACCACTATTACTATTATAGTTATCGTTATAGCTATCGTTATTTTTATTAATAATTTCTTGTAAATCTTCTTGTATTTTTTCTAATTCTTCTAACTTTTCTATTTCTTCTAATTCTAGTTGTAAAAATCTGAGATATGGTGATAGTTCTTTTAATAGTGGTTTAATTAAATAATCATTAGTTAGAGCAATATCAAAAGTATATGCTTTTTCTTTTTCATCTAATAGTAATTCATTTTCATATGCTGTATTTTTATACATATTTATTTTATCTAGATCTTCTTCTATATATTCTTCAACTAAATCTCTAATATATCTCAATAAAGGTCTAATTATATAATCTGTAAATTTAATTCCTGATTTATCTTCATTCCATAATTCACTTGTTAATTTAACAACATAATTTTGTCTAGTACTATCTGTGTTATATATTGGTTGTGTATCTTTGTTTTTATAATTAATCATTTTTAAAATTGATTTGGCAATATTAGGAATAAATAAATTTCTTGCATAATCTTTAATAAATAATTGTTGCAGAGAATAATCTTTATCTTTTTCAGGACAATTATAGTCTAATCTCAAAGTAGAAATACATTGATTTCTTGTTATTTTCTTTAGTGGTGGAACAGATTTGTGATTTTCCATAAGATATTTAATAAGAGATGAAGCTTTATTTATAGCTTTATTAACTACTGTAACTACTTCTTTTTTAGAATTATTTATTTCTTCTTTTACATCATTTATTTTATAATCAATATTATCTTGTACATCATTAATTTTATCTTTAACGTCATTAATTTTATTATCTATTTTATCCTTGACATCATTTATTTTAATATCGATCTTATCATTAATATTATTTAGCATTAATTTTACTTCTTCTGAAGAATTATTTATAGCAGTATTATTAGTATTAGTATTATTTTTAATAGTTGCTGATTTTTTATTTTTAACAGTAACTATATTTATAGTATCACTATTATGTTTAGTTTGTTTATGTTTCTTAAAAGATGTTAGTGATTTATAAGTACGATTACATGTAAAACACATTTTATTATTTATTTCATTATTAAGATGTAATTTAGTTTCTACATGTTGCATTAAATTTTTCTTGTATTTATTAGAATAATTACATAAAGTACAGTCATACATTCTATAGATTATATATATATTATATTATGTTAAAATAATTAACATAGTTTAGACGTAAAAAGTATATAAGTAAAATATATTTCATACGCTACTTATACGACACACGTACGACATATATACGATCTATAGATAATAAAGATTATTATAAGTCTATAATTATAGTCGCAAATACCCCCGACCGCAACGTCAAAATTTCAAAATAATAAATAATAATTAAAATAAAAAGTAATAATAGTAATAAATATAAATATCTTTAGTAATAAATAATAATTTCATAACTCTATAATTATAGTCGCAAATACCCCCGACCGCGACGCCAAAATTTCAAAATATTTAAGACCTAAGACCTATTGTTGTAAATACCCCCGACCGCGACGCCAAAATTTCAAAATCTTAAAAATATAAAAATAATTAATAAATTATAAAAGTAAAATAAATATTTATAAAAGTATACAAGTATAATATATTTCATACGCTATTTATACGAAACAAATACGACAAATATACGAAAAATCGTGATTTTTGAAAATGGTTGTAAAAAGTACACTAGTAACACAACAAACGTACGACATTTTTTGAAAATTCGGAAAAAAACATGATTTTTGGGCAAATTTTCCATTTTTTATTGCTAAAAGTATATGAGTATACAAACAAACATACGACAAATCTACGATTTCTGTGTGTGTCGAGGGTGTCGAAATTTTGAAAATTTTGGCGAGTTAAAATTTTTTCCAAAAATCGCAAAAAATCATTCTCTGAAAAATTTGCTTACAAAATTAAAAATAACACTAATTATCTATCGACAAACCTATGTTAGTAATCAGTTTTTATTAAGTTTTTGAGGTGATTATTTGATAAATTCTACTAAAAAACTATCGAGAAAACTCAATGTTTGAAAATCAATTTTATCACAATTTTTAAAAATAATTTTATTTTTTATCTTAAATATAAAATTTATATGTTATAAAAGTATATATAGATCATAAATATTTACTAAATATTTACTATAAAATTTATTATAGTAAAATAAATATTTATAAAAGTATATGAATATACAAAAATACATACGCTACTTATACGAAACTTGTACGACAATTATACGCTAAATAAAAATTATTCTAAAATGTATACAAGTATACTATATTTCATACGCTACTTGTACGCTACTTATACGACAACTCTATGAAAAAATAATAAATATTACAAAAAGAATACAAGTATGATAATATTTATACGATAATCATACGATAATTATACGATTAATTATTTTTTAACATCTTTTTATATTTTTGTATAAATAATATATATATATATAATGGACTATCGTCAGAAATATTTGAAATACAAAGCCAAATATTTAGATCTTAAAGAAAATATGCATGGGGGTTTAAATAATAATACAAAAAGAAATTTAGGTAATAATAAAGATTTAATTACAGAATTACAAAACAGTGGGTATACAGATGATATACACGTGAGACTAACAAAATTATTAACAGATAATAGTGTTAAAATTATACCACAACATTACTTAAACTTACACAATTTAAGTAATTCATTAAAAGTACAAAAAAGAAATGCTAAGGGTAAGCCTGTAGGTAAGCCTACAATTCCACAAGACAAGATACCAGAACAAAAAGAGAGAGAAGAGTTTTATGCATCAAAAGTAAATGATTTTTTAACTACCTATAACAATGATCTGACTCAATTAAATATATTATATAAAATCGCAACTAATAGTATAAAAAGATATTTAATTAATAAAATAACAACAACAAATAAAAAAGTTGGAAACAACTTTAAATTAGAAGGAGGAGAAGAAGAAGATACATATACATTAAAACAGATATATAATGCTCTTAACACTGGTGCTACTACGGAACCTGAAATAGTTGAAAAATATCTTAGTGCATAAAAAGTAATATTAATTAAAGCTAAACGCCAATGCAGAAAATCCGCCAGAAATTCTTATAACGTTATAGCCAATAGCATATAAACTAAATTTAACGTCAGTATAATTATATAACACGTCTTCGTTAGAATTATAAGATATTTTAGGATCTATATCTGACAAAGCATAATAAAAAACGTTTTCGTCTATGTCTACTGATAGCACTTGTCCTAAGAATCTACTAAAATTACACGTCGATGATGGTTGTAGATCTTCGGGAAATATAGCAAAAGAATAACAATAAATACCACAATTTGATATATTAGTATTATGTTGAAATCCTTGAACTAGATTATAAT
>JACCDO010291492.1_pt1 | contig 64365 bp, 43 predicted proteins | sample 7446101 | NCBI WGS metagenome assembly JACCDO01 (sample SAMN15323440, study PRJNA562643) | freshwater metagenome | isolation source: river surface water | place: USA:Blue River Watershed | collected 2017-08-16 | reverse complement strand
TATAAGGCGGCCACGGATGGCAACACCCGAATTTACAATGCTAAAACCAACGGTAATTATGCAGTTATTGTTACCCAAGATAACTGTACCGATACATCGGAATGCTATTGGATTACATCTGCAGCTACTAATAATTTCGCCAAACAAGACAACGGACTGATTATTTACCCCAACCCCATTAACCAAAACGAATTGAACCTACAAATTGAAGTTCCTATGCTAGTTAATCAAGGTAAATTGCGTTTAGTTAATGCCCAAGGTCGTGTATTGATTGAACAACCTTTTACCGGTAAACGCAGCTCAATCGTATTCAATGAAACTCTTGCTTCGGGATTGTATATCGTAGAGCTACAAACTGAAAATTGGATAAGCAAAACCCAATTGATGGTGCATTAATTGAGGAGTTATTCTAGATAAAGCGGATCTGCAGGCACTTGTTAACCCAAGTTTTTTGTCCGTTGAAACTGAAGTTAATACTATTGCACGATGAATCTGAAGTTAATACTATTGTACGATGAAACTTATTGGTTTCGAAAATTAAATAACCGATCCCATTGGTTGGTTATTAATCCGCGTCGATAGCCCTGAATAGCGGATTTTAGTTGATTCACTAGTTCCATTTTTTTGGCTTGAATTTCCTTGTTATTAGAATTTTCTAGGGATTCCTTTTTATTACTATTTCTCCGTTGTTGATAAAACTCCATGGTCTCTCCACGCTCATTCATAATTAATACGTAGGGGTATTGAATGATATAATACAATCCTTTATCGTAATGATACGAATATCCTTTATAGGATGAATCCAGTAAGCTCCTGCCCATGCCGATGCTTAAATTGGAAACGTTAAAAGCGAACGACAAAGTGGTTGGTAAAATATCTAACTGCGAACAGGATTTTTGGGTAATTTCTTTGGTAAAGTTAGAATGTAAAATTGCACCTTTTCCTGGTGCGAAAATCATAAATGGAACTTCGTAGTGACCGCTAGGACTATAAAAATACCCCAATGTACCGTGCGAGGTATGATCGCCAGTTATAATAAAAATGGTATTTTCAAACCATGTTTCTTTGCTTGCCGATTGAAAAAACTTCTCCAAAGAATAATCTGCATAAGCAATCGTTTTCTGTACCGTTAAATTGGATCCAGGAAATTTCGATTTCAACGATTCGGGAATCGCATAGGGATGGTGGGAACTTAACGTAAAAACACTGCTAAAAAATGGTTGTTGATTCAGAGTTAATTTCTTAGAAACATACTGCAAATAGGGTTCATCAAATATTCCCCAATGGCCATCAAAATCAACTTCTTTGTTTGGATATTCATCGATTCCGTAATATTCTTGCAATCCACCACCCTTAAAAAAGGATCGAAAACCCATAGTACCATTATTGGAACCATGAAAAAATTGTGTTGTGTATTTAATCGATTTCATCCATCCAAAAACATTTGTAAATCGATTGGTACTGTAACTGGAAGTAATAAAAAAGTCCTCCATTAGATTGGGCATTCCCGCAAAAATTGACGGCGCCATTTCGATACTTTTAGTACCGTTGGCAAAACAAAAAGGAAATACTACTGCATCGGGATTTTTCGCTAATTTGTCCAAAAACGGGGTATAAGGTGCACCATTTAAAAATCCCGTGTAATCGCGCGCCAAGCTTTCTACTACAATTAAAACCACATTGCTTCTTGTAGAATTTCTTGAGGTAGAATTTAACGAAGCTGTTGACGATGCTTTACCGGTTACATCATTCTTTTTAGAAGAAAAATCATTCTTTATAAATTCTCCAATAGCCGTAGCATTACCCCGCAGATGCCATATTTCGATATTTGTATCAAGCCACTGTACTTCCGTTAGTCCGGCAGATTGAAAACTCGAAATCATAGAAAATGGAGTTGAAACCAATAAAGGAGAAATTTCGGGAACTACAAATTCTGCAGCATCGGAAGCCCTAAGTGGACGCAAACGCGTACCTCCCCGTCCAAGAAATAAAATAATTACACTGACAACAACGAATCTAAATACGATCCAACTCCATGTATATATAACAGTTTTTGTGAATGTTTTAAGATTTTTAGGATTTAATTCGGATTGTGTTCTATGTAATGTTTTACGTTTAGAAGATTGGGTGGATGATATCCATGGTCCAAATTCTTTGGGAACTGGGAAAAATCGCCAAATTACCCAACCGAATACCAAGATTAAAATGACTCCCCACCAGTAATCAATAATATAATTGGAAACGTTATTCGCTGGGTCGGCAAGAACATCCAATAGTTCTTTTCCACTTCGTTTTGATGTTACGTTTGAATATCCAGCATCAATTGCATTCAGTAGAACCGTTGTAAAAATTAATACGGTAGCAATTCCACGAAAAAGATAATTTTTTATCGTAATGGTGGTATGCGCCAGAGACCACCATATCCAAACGGGCAAAAAACAGTAGGCCACAACAGGAGCATCGAAATAAAATCCTACCAAAAAAACCTTGATATACTCCCCTGTGCCTAAGGGCTGTAACCAATAAACATTCCCAATAAACCAGATTAATCGGCCTATTTGTTGTGATAAAACAATAAATAATAACTGGTATAGAAGATATTTCCAGCCACTATTTGTGAATGAAATCCAAAATCTTTTACTACCCGAAAGTTCGACCAATTTGATTTTAATTAAAATTACCCAAGTATTATCCCTGGGTAAAATTAATATAAAATACGGTTAAAAAATACGTGTAGGATTACAATCTAAATCCGATACCACCGGAGGCGCTACCGGGTTTGATATCCGTACTAAATTCTTCCACATCTTCAAACTTAAGGCTCTCAATTGCTTTGGCCGTATGCTTATTCTTAGGCAATTCGCTCAATCGAAGATGTTGATTACGCACAGCTTCTTCAATCACCCTTCGCACGGCCCGTCCATTACCAAAGTACTTGTCACGCGTTTTATACATAAATTGTATGTATTTCATCAAATGGTCAGCAGCTTTAGGTTCCGGTACAATATTGTGATCTCTTAACTGATTCAGGGCGATGGTGTACAGATCTTCCGCATTGTAGTCGGCAAACTGGAATTCACGATCAAATCTAGATTTTAATCCCGGATTAGATTCCATGAACCGCTCCATATTTTGGGTATAACCGGCAGCAATAACAATAAATTCACCACGTCTATCCTCCATTCGTTTAAGCAATGTTTCGATGGCTTCTCTACCGAAATCAGATGAACCACCATCGCTTAAAGAATAGGCCTCATCGATAAATAATACTCCGCCGATGGCTTTATTGATAAGTTCTGCTGTCTTGATTGCTGTTTGACCAATATACCCCCCCACTAAACTCTGTCTATCACACTCAATCAAGTGGCCTCGTTCTAAAATTCCAAGAGCTTTATATATCTGAGCCAAAATGCGGGCAACGGTAGTTTTTCCTGTTCCTGGATTGCCACTAAATACGCTGTGCAATGAGAAAATTTTTCGGACATCTTTCCCCATGCTTTTGTAGAATCTAACGAGTTTCACTAATTCCTCAATGTCTTGTTTTACCTTGTTCAAGCCAATCATCGATCTAAGCTTTTGCATACTTTCACGCAATAAATCTTCATCAATGGGTATTTCGGGCAAGATACCGCTATGCAAATCAAAGATCTTCTTTAAATCGGCTTCCGTGATGGTACTCAATGCTTCCGCATCCAATTCTTCGGGATGCTCCCCTTTCATAATTCGCAATCCCATGTTCATTTTGGCTTCATCAACCATGGAATTTACCAATCGGGCATTCCCAAAAAATTTATCTCGGTCTCTGTATTTATCGGTTAAATACTTTTGAAACAATTTGGCTGCTGTTTCATCAAATTTCACACTTCGTTTTTCAGCGGCAAAAGTGGCAATTTTAAGTAGTTCTTGAGGCGTGTAATCGGGGAAATCGTATTGTACCACGAAACGACTCTTTAACCCCGGGTTCGACTCCAAGAAAACATCCATTTCTTCGGGATAACCGGCAACAACGATGGCGATATCATCCGCATCGGCAAGTTCTTTTAGTAGAACTTCGATGGCTTCTTTACCGAAATCCTTATTATCATCATCTTTCCTAGCGAGACTGTAGGCTTCATCGATAAACAATACTCCATTTTTAGCTTTTTTAATGGCTTCTTTCGTTTTTGGAGCGGTTTGTCCGATGTATTCAGCAACCAAGTCTGCCCTATCTACTTCATAAACATGCCCGGACTTCAACAGACCCAATTCCTTGTATATTTTTCCTAGTAATCGAGCAACAGTAGTTTTACCCGTACCAGGATTCCCTTTAAAAACGGCATGTAAATTAATTTTTTCGTTTTCTTCAAACCCTTTTTCTTTTCTCAACGCTACGAAACGAAGGTAATCCGCATATTCTCGAATTTTCTTTTTAATAGGATCCAAACCGGTTAATTCATCCAATTCTTTCATCACCGTTTCAAATCCTTGTGACTGAAAGTCTAATTGACCGGATTGGCTGGATTCTTCACCGGGTTTCGCCTCCGCATTTGCATCATCTTCGGCAAAAGGTACGGTTAATTGAGTCATCGGCAAGAAATCTTCTTCGGTTGCCTCCACATAATCATCGCCAATTCGAAATGGCATTTGTGCCAGCAAGGTATCCATGAACACAATTTCGGCAAAATAATCCCCACGCGACCACGTACCAATTATACTAGAACCCCAACCTAAAGAGATAGTAAATTCATCATCTTCGGGTTTTACGAACTGAATCTTTGAAACACTTCCTTTAAGATATCCTGATTTGCTCCGAAAATTAAACAGTAATTCGATTGGTAGTTCGCTGGATTTACGGGTAAGGTTTTGACAATTAACTTCTGCCCAAACGTAACGAGTAGCCAATGCGTTAAAAACGGTATAGTATTTTCTTTTTGAAATATCCACATCAATACTGGAACCTTCATATAGTTTCACCGTATCGATTTTAAAGTAAGGATTTAAACCAGACTTAACCACTCCTACCTGTTGAACATAAAATATCTTCGATGCCAATATTTCATCATTGATCCACGCCTCCCATCGATATACACCGGGTTTCCAAAATCTACCCACATGTTTTACTCCCCATCCTTCTCGGGCAAATACAATGGGTTCCGCTGGATCAACCGTACGAGAACAGTCCAAAGAACACAATTCGTTGTTGTTTTCATCTACACACTTAATGTGCATTTGCAGATTCCATGGCTCTTCATCAAACTTTTTATTGTAAAGTGTAACCTCGCAATAAATGTAATTCACCTCTTCTGCCTCAAACACACTGCGATATTTCTTGGTGTTGTTAATGAGCCATTCGGTTGAACTATAACTCTTTATATCTTTAAATTTAAAGAATGGATTTTGCATTGAATTGAATTTTAATTAATTACTGAAAGTCTATAATAATAGTGCTATTTCCGTACTGCAATTAAATAAATAGGAAGCAAATACTGAAGGGATTTTACGAATAGTTTAAAATTGTCGATGTACGTCATTATTTTAAAAAAAAATCTAAAAACCGCTAGTTTTGTATTAGAAAAATGCCTATTTTTGCGGCCTTGTTTACGGCCTTTACAAGGGTTAGTGAATGGATTGCAGGACCTCTTAGCTCAGCTGGATAGAGCAACTGCCTTCTAAGCAGTAGGTCACAGGTTCGAATCCTGTAGGGGTCGCAATGAAGGAGTACTTAAAAAACTCTGGAATTACCGGGGAGTAGCGCAGGCCGGTAGCGCATCTGGTTTGGGACCAGAGGGTCGCAGGTTCGAATCCTGTCTCCCCGACTGAAATAAAAAAGGAGCTTCACAAGCTCCTTTTTTTTATGCTTCAAAAAATGACTTTTCTTTAAAATGATCTAATTTATTATCTCGTTTCTCAATAGCTTCTTTATCGGATTCCGTGGATAAACCCGGGAAAACAGGTACACTTTTTTGTTTAACACCTACAGAAGTACTGCCTTCAATTTTTGAATCTTGCTCTGAATCAATTGTCTTTTTACTAATCCCTTTCTCATATCCAAATTGCTTTGCTAGTCTTAGTGTTCTTGCTTCTTCAGTTAAAGCTTGATTATGTTTAAACTCTCCAACATTCATTGTACCGTCTCCTGCTGTTGTTGTCATTTTTTGCTTGGTTTGACTAAATTGAGATAACATTCGCTTTTTGGCAATTAATGCCTCCGAAGTAATACTATCATGTAATTCAGGCTTCTTTAATGGTTGAGGGGACATTGCTCCTGTAGCCAACGGTAAATCTTCACCTCTTTGAGATTGCGCAATAGAATCTCTTAATGACATTCCTGCTGAAACACCATCTGAAGATTGTATACTCTTATCAAGTATTGAATCATCCAATGTCCTTGCCAGATTATTCCTTGTTTTTACCGCTTTTCGAGCAACATTGCCATATTCTGTATCCTTTGACAATAAACTTCTATGGGCCAAGGCCTTATCTCCTGCGGAGCCTTTTTTGAGTTCTAATCTAGATTTCCTTGCTGTAGGAATCAAGGATTTGGATTTACCTAATTTATCTCTAACTGTTTGCGTCACATCCTCCCCGGATCCACTAATAACATCTTCAGTTGTCATCTCCGCAAGCCCGCGACCTACACCTTCAGTCATATGAGAAACACTACCATCTATCATATTCCCTACAAAACCAGCTGCTTCACCTGCTGCATCACTTCCAACGTCAGCCGCCAAGTCACCTGCTCCAAAATCAACCATTCCACCGGCTGCTGTTGTTGCAATTCCCACTGCTGCCGAAATAGCTTTTTTATTCCTTTGTTTAGATTGTTGCCTTTTATGCGCACCCCACATCATATCCATTGCCTCCGTTGAACTTTCAGATTGTTCACTTCGAGCATCTCCTTTTCTTCCATGACTTTTAACAGCTGTTGCCAAACTCATTGCTGGCCCAGCCAAAGGAACCAACTTAGCCATGGATTTGAATGGATGCTTTTTAACATAGTGTGCGGCTCCTGTGAATTTAGAAGACAAATATCTCAAAGGTGCAGATCTGGTATCATTTTTTCTATCAAATTCATATCCACCTAATTCATTTGCATCATGCATTGCTGATAAATCATCCCCTAAATCGAATTTCCCAGGACCGGCGGATTTAGAAAATTCTGCTTCTTTTGAATCTTTTAAACTACTTATATTATCGAATCCTGCTTTTTTTTCTTTATCTCTATCTAAATCTTCTTGTTTTACTTTCTTATCAATTAAAAATTCTCTTTTGGCAGCCTCTAAACGTCTATCTTCTGCAGCAGAATGTTTATCTAATAAAAATTCTTTTTTTGCTGACTTTAATCGTTTTTGATCAGACGCTTTATGTTTATCCAATAGGTAATCTTTTCTTGCTGATTTCAACCTCTTTTCGTCTGCAGAATCTGATATTTTTTGAATTGCAGCTAATTGTTCTGGTGTTCTTCTTGACAAAGAATCTAATTCAGATTCTTCTGGTTTACCTAAGGTTGCTGTTGGCGGTAACATTCCAGAACTTGATTCATGAACTGCAGTTGAACTTTCACTTGGTATGGAACCATCTCGTGCTTGAACTGATGTAGTAGGCATTGATTTTGTTAAATTATCATCTATTGTAAGTCTGTATTTTCCCTAAATCTCGATTTTTTTGAAATTCTTTCAACACAGATTTATGTAATATTTTATCAGAAATAATTTTGGAATTAGTATCAATTAATTCCAGTAAGATATTTCTTACAACATTGATTATCATTCCACCAGTTAATTCATATTTGTCTGCAATTTCCTTTAAATCGAAATCAATTTGAATTTCAGAATTTATTTGAAAGGCTTGCTTCCATAACCTTAATCTAGAATCCACATCAGGAAGAGGAAAATAGATAAAACTTTGAAATCTTCTTAAAAATGCCTCGTCCATTTGTGATCTTAGATTTGTTGACAAAATAATTAACCCTGAATAATCTTCTATTCGCTGAAGTAAATACCCTACTAATTGATTAGAAAACTTTTCTGAATTACCGTTTCCCCCACTACTTCTTTTACTGAACAATGACTCAGCTTCATCAAAAAATAATATCCAATCCTTATTTTCCGCTTGACTGAATAAATTATCTAAGTTTTTTTCAGTTTCACCTATGTATTTTGAAACTAATTTTGACAAATCTATTTTGAATACAGGGACATTTAATTCCTTACCTATCAAACTAGCAGCCATTGATTTACCTGTTCCAGACGGCCCAAAAAAAACACCTCGATATCCTTGTTTCAATATTTTTCTAAATCCCCAATCGTATAAAATCGTATCCGCATGCAATTGCCATTTAATTAATTCATTCAATTGACTCATGACTTCATCTGGCAATACTAAATCACTCCAATTTTGATGAACTTCCAAACGTTTAGCAGGAAATTCAGAACTAAAATCTGGCACCGACATTTCGCCTGTTAATATAAAGTTCAAATAATCACTGCCAATATTGAAAATTTGTTGATTTAAGGAAACTATACCATCTCTAAACATTAATTTAATTAATCCATTTTTTATGAGCAAAGAGGAACCTTCAAACTCAAAGAATATTAATTTTCTATCTTCAATGGTATTTATACCGAAAAGAAAGATACAAGTTTCGATGGTTGGAATAAACTCTTTTTGATTATTTTTTACAAACCCACCAAAATTTGTTCTTTGAGGATATTTTACATAAATTTCTAATAGAGGGTCAAAAACCACCGGATAATAACTTGTGCAAAAACTAACAATAAAAATTGCTCTTTGTAGATTGGTCAGATTAAAATGTAACACTAATCTTGAATAGTAATCCTCCTGATTTTCTAATTCAATAAAATCGAATTCAGATTGAGTTGGGGATATACCATTATTAAAATCGTCAACCTTAGATTTAATTAATTTTTCTAACCAAATTATGTCAGTCTGCAAACTTTGCATCGTCTTAATTGAACTATAAATGATTGTCAATTAACTCACCAGTTGTTGGAATTGTCTTTTTTGCATCGATTTGTTCTAATTTCTTCTTAAACGCAGGATCAGATGCTTCTAGCTCATTTCCAACTTTTACTACTTTTTTTCTAGCTTTTGCTTGCGAAAGGAAATCTGAGGGTTTCAATGTTGCTCTTCCCTCTTCTACGTCTTCTCTATGTTTGTCAACTTCATCATATTTCTTTAATGATGAAGAAATTAATGCACTTTTGGCTGTAACATCTTTAGTTCCCATACTTGCTGCATTTATTCTATCTAAATTAGCAGATGTTTTTAATTGATGACCAACTGCGCCTCCTGCACCTTGTTTAAACAAATTTGCTAATTGATTCGCTCCTGCTTTTCGTCGTTCCTCTTCTTTTTGTTCGTTACCTGTAACAGAATAACTCTGTAAATCTTTCAATTTTTGGGAAGTTTTTGCCTCGGTATCACTCATACCTTGAAATTGTTCTCTAAGTGATAATGGTTGTTGAGGAGATGGTAAAAAATTACTTTTTTGAATTTCACCCACAGCTCCTGTTGCTGCGCCAATTGCAGCGGTTGTACCTAAACTAGCTACACTCTTCCCACTTGCAATATCAGCAATACCTTTTATTCCAGTTGCTGCATTTATTACGGCACTTTTACCTCTTTCACTAGTTAATCCCTTTGCTAAACTAATTCCCAAATCCTTATTAGTTTCTTTAGGGGTATTCCACCAATTTGAAATTCTTTCTTTCGTTGAACTAATACCAGATGAAATCTTAGCGCCCATGCTTTTTATACCGCTAGGTATACTTTTTATTCCGGCCAAACTACTTTTTCCAAAATCGGATACTTTTTCACCAAAAGATCTCGTGTCTGTTTTCGGTTTATTCCACCAGTTTGATAATCTCCCAGGAAGTGATTTTGCACCATTTACTAATGATGTTCCTGCAGATTTTAAAACACTTGGTGTAGATTTAATTGCGCTTAGGGCAGATGAACCAAAGCCCTTTAATTTATCTAACATTCCTGGCCCTTCTGCTTCACCTTTTAATCCTCTTTCTCGACTTCCTGCTAAATTATTCGCTTGATAAGCATCTTTAGCATTTATTCCACTATTTGCAACTTTAATAAATGGATCAACCATTTTTGATCCAACGGCCTTTGCAGCGCCTTTTAATCCTCCCCATAGTCCTTTTGCAACTGTCGGAGCTGAAGTAGTAGCCGCACTTTTTACTGAACTTCCAAAATCTAATACCTTTTCTTTCAAGGTGCGATTATCAACTTCCTTCGGCTTATTCCACCAATTTGATATTTTTGATCCAACACTACTTATCGCCTTTTTCCCTTTTTCCATATAATTACCCGCCATCGCTTTAGATGTGGCAATTGCAGTTTTACCTGAATTTTTCAGACCTTCATATGTACCCTTTGGTGAATTTAAATCCGGATTGTCTTGTTTATCGGCTAAATCAGCAAAAGCACTACTAGCATAACCTTGCATTTCAGGGTTTGCCGCCAACATTCTCAATTCATCAGAATTCCTTTCAACCGACATTTGAGGTACTAAAGTTGACGAAGCAGGTATCTGACTTACTAATGGATTACTAGTAAAAACACTTCTGTTGCTTTCATCTTGACTACTTCTTGACGCTTGACTACTAAGTGGCATAGTGTTGCTAATCTAAATATTTAATTTATGATATCAAAAAAATGTGGAAAACCAAAACCTTATATATTACAACTACTTTCGAATTAAAAAGGAAATAGGAATAACTTTGCATTGGAAATACACGAGGTTTTAATGTCATTTCAGGATTTTTTTACGTCAATTCAGTTAAATAACATCGATCAAGCGCTTTTAATTGCTTGTGGTCTTTTTATCATTATCTCATGGTTGTATTTTTTCTTAGTTTTTTCCAAAGTTAAATTAACCCCTAAGCCTGAAATCAGTCAAAAACTTCCGGGTATCAGTATTGTAATTGCGGCTAGAGATGCTAAAAAATATCTCTTAGAAAACATACCACTTTGGCTTAAACAAGATTATCCTGAGTTTGAAATTGTTATTGCTAACGATAGAAGTTCGGACGGTTCTACTTTATTTCTGACAGAACAAGCCAACCAACATCCACAATTAAAAATTGTCCATTTGGATATCGATGTGGTTAAAACTGGTGGTAAGAAATTAGCGTTAACCTTGGCATTGAAAAAAGCAAAATATCAGTATTTCGTATTAACCGATGCCGATTGTAAACCAGCTTCCGACCAATGGTTACGAGGTATGGTGAACGGATTTGCGCTAGGCTATGACATAGTCCTAGGTGTATCTCCACTCAACACCGGCAATGGTTTTTTGGGCCGGTTAATCCATTATGAAAATACCTTAACTGCCCTTTCTTATTTGGGATTTTGTTTACAAGAAAAACCCTACATGGGAGTAGGCAGAAATTTAGCATACAACCGCAAAGCCTATGACAGCGTAAGTGGCTTTTCATCCCATTATCATATACCCGCCGGCGATGACGACCTTTTCGTTCAAGAAGCTTGTAAAAAAAATGCAACCGGTGTTTACATTCAGCAAGACGCCTATACGCTGAGCGCAGGACCTGCAACTTGGAAACAGTATTGGAAACAAAAACAACGACATCTATGGGTAGGCAAAAATTACTTATCCAATGTTAAGTTCCAGTTATTCTGGTTTCCATTCTCACAACTTGCATTTTATTTATTAATTGGTTTTTGGTTTTTAACTGGAACGCATGCCTTTTGGCCATTATTATTAATCCTAATCAAATGGATACCTGAATGGATTATTTTTGGGTTAAAAGCTAAATTATTAAAAATGCCTAAAGCCACTCCCATTTATCCAATAATCAATGTTTTCCAGGCATTTTGGTATACTATCACAGGCATTTTTGCATTCTTTAAAAAGAAAATCGTATGGTAACGGCTGAGGTGATTTTCAAATACTTCCCAGAACTCTCTGATATTCAAAAAGCTCAATTTTCACTGCTTGGAGATTTATATCAATATCACAACGAAAGGGTGAATTTAATTTCACGAAAAGATATTCAAAACCTGTATACCAATCATATTTTACATTCTCTCGCATTAGCCAAGTTCTGTGATTTTCAACCAGGGAAACACTACATGGACATTGGTACTGGCGGCGGCTTCCCTGGTATACCTCTCGCAATTCTATTCCCTAAATCCCAATTTACCTTGGTTGATTCGATCGGAAAAAAAATTCAAGTGGTGAATGACATCATCGCCAAAACCGATATACTAAATGCTTCCGGATTTCACTTGCGCGCAGAGCAAATGCCGATAAAAGTAGATACCATAGTTGCAAGAGCTGTAGCACCCTGCATCGAATTGTGGAACTGGAGTTCAGGACTATGGAAAAACAAACCCTCTTTTTATTTACTTAAAGGTGGCGACTTAACGGAAGAAATCAACGAAGTATTGGCCGTATCTCCCAAAACCAAAGTGCAGCTACACGCAATTTCTGAAGTATTTGGTGAATTTGATTTTTTCGAAACAAAAAAAGTATTGAAATTGATCTCTTAAGTAATTGAAAATACAACCTCAATTACTTACATCTGAACTAATTTACTTGTAGCCTAGTTAAAATAGCTTTTCAACGTATCTGCAGCATTTTCTATCCCAGAAACATCTTTCCCCCCTGCACTTGCAAAAAAGGGCTGTCCTCCACCGCCACCTTGAATATGCTTTGCGGCTTCTCGCACCATTAGCGAAGCATTATACCCTTTCGTTGTTACCAAATTCTCATCTATGTACAAGGCAATTCCGGGTTTACCATCGGCAGTAAATACCAAGCCTATAATTGAGTTTGCTATTTCATTTTTCAATTGAAAACACAATTGCTTGGCTGCGTCTGCTGAAGGTAATTCTATCGATACAATCAACAGTTGCATACCATTTAATTCCCTAAACGATGTTTTCAGCGATTGTTTGATGGATGCAATTTGCGATAATTCGATTGCTTCTAATTTCGACTTCAAATCGGCATTTTCCTGCAGTAATTTTTCGATCGCCTGAACCAGATCTTTTGCATTATTTAATGCTTGCTCAACGGATTCTAATAATTGTAATCGTCCATTAATCAAGGATTGAGCACCTTGGTTTGTAACGGCTTCGATTCTTCTTACTCCGGCAGCAACACTGGATTCCGATGTGATTTTAAACAGCCCAATTTCCGCTGTATTATTTACGTGGGTACCTCCGCATAATTCCATACTGTAGGAGCGATCAAACTCAATAACTCGAACAAAATCACCGTATTTCTCACCAAACAATGCGGTAGCACCCATGGCCGTTGCTTCGTCGATTGGAATATTCCTATGTTCTTGCAATGGTATTGACGCGCGAATTTGCGCATTCACTCTAGCCTCTACTTGAGCAATTTCGTCTTCCGCCATTTTACCAAAATGCGAAAAATCGAATCGCAAATATTCAGAATTCACCAGACTCCCTTTTTGAGCAACATGTGAACCAAGTGTTTCTCTTAGTGCTGAATGCATGAGGTGGGTAGCACTGTGATTGGATGAAATTAAATTGCGCTTCGATTTATCTACGCTTGCAACAAAATTCTGAATGGGATTTTCAGGCAATTTATCAACTAAATGAATGTGTAGTTTATTGTCTTTTACTGTATTTATTACACGCAAAACTTCACCATTTTCAACACCTTTTAATACGCCCGTATCCCCTACCTGTCCGCCGCTTTCGGCGTAAAATGGAGTATTATCTAATACTAGCTGAAACTGCTGTTTGTCGCCCTTCACCGTCACAGTTCTGTGTCTACTAATTGTCGTTTGAATTTCTGTAACATCGTATCCGCAGAAGGATTCTTCACTTTCAGGATTCACTACTTGCCAATCGCCCATTTGTTTGCTTGCATCGGCTTTGGAACGATTCTTTTGCTCCTCTAAACAGCGCTGAAATACCACCATGTCTACCGAAAACCCGTTTTCTCTGGCTACTAAATCTGTTAAATCGATAGGAAAACCGAAGGTATCATATAACTCAAAAGCAACCTCTCCGGAAATGATTTTTGAACTATTATCGGTCATTAATGCCGTTAATCGCTGCATCCCTGTACTTAGCGTTCGGAAGAATGAAACCTCTTCTTCTTTCACCACCCGCATTACGAAACTTTCTTGTGATTTTAATTCGGAAAAAGCTTCTTTAAAATAATCCGCCAAGCCAGGTATCAATTTATGGAAAAATGGTTCAGTGAAACCAAGATATGAGTATCCATAACGAGCTGCTCTACGTAAAATTCTTCGAACTACATATCCTGCACCGTTATTGGAAGGCAATTGACCATCGGCGATGCACATACTCACAGCCCGAATATGATCGGCAATAACTCGGAATGCTATGTCTTGCTTTTCATCATCACCGTACGACTTCCCTGCTAATTTGGCAGTTTCATGTATAATAAACTGAAATACATCTGTATCGTAGTTGCTTGTTTTGCGTTGAATTCCACGTACTAAACGTTCAAATCCCATCCCCGTATCTACGTGTTGAGCTGGAAGCCTTACCAAGCTACCATCGGCCAACCGATTAAATTCCATGAAAACCAAATTCCAAATTTCCACAACTTCCGGATGGTCGTTATTCACTAAATCGGCACCGTTTACCGCCGCCCTATCAGCCTCAGATCTCATGTCGAAATGTATTTCCGTACAGGGTCCACACGGTCCTGTATCACCCATTTCCCAGAAGTTATCTTTTTTGTTGCCTTTTAAAATTCTATCGGCCGGAAAAAATTGATTCCAATAATTGAAAGCATCCTGATCGAAATCAATATTGGATGCTTCATCACCTTCAAATACAGTAACATACAATTGATTTGCAGGTAACTTATACACCTCGGTTAGTAATTCCCAAGCCCATGCGATTGCATCTTTTTTAAAGAAGTCTCCAAAACTCCAATTCCCCAACATTTCAAACATGGTATGGTGGTAATGATCGTGCCCAACTTCCTCTAAATCATTATGCTTACCACTTACTCTAAGGCATTTTTGTGAATTTACTGCTCTTTTGTATGGAGCGATGCTATTTCCCAGAAAATAATCTTTAAATTGATTCATACCAGCGTTTGTAAACATTAGGGTTGGATCCCCTTTTACAACGATGGGTGCACCTTTTACGAATGTATGTCCTTTGGATTCAAAAAACTGAATGAATTTCGTTCGAATTTCGTGAGAAGTAAGCATAAAGTGCAAAGATACTAAATCACTTGTGTTAGAATTAAACCTAGACCATTAAAAATGCCCAAAAAAGTAAACTGTTAAAACCTTGTGGATAAACTTGAAAAACACTAGAAAATCCTTTATGTTTGCCGCATGAATCCAGATATTTTATTCAATCGATTAGAGCAAAGAACGGAACGGGAATTATTCCGAAGAAGTTTTAAAGCCGCGGCCGACAGTCAGGATTCTTTGTTTAAGAAGTTTGAAAACCGCAAACGCGAACAATTGAAGGTTACCATTGCACGAGAAGTAAAATGGTTTCTAATAACTACCATTTTATCGCCCGTAATTGGATTTATCTTTTTCTATGCATTTGCAAACCTAATGCAAGAAACAATGATTGAATTAGCCATTTTCTTTAATGGTGTTGAGACTTTATTTTTGGTTATATCGGGTATTACATTTATTGGTATTTATTTAGCCCGATTAATTATTTGGGCATTGAAGCATTAATTTATGATTTACGAGACACTTCGAGCCCTAGAATTGGAGTTAAACTCTCAGTTAAAATACATTACCGGTTCGAATGAAGAATTACTCGTACTAAGTAATTTAGTTGATCAATCTGGACAAAAATCACTAGAGCAGGATAACATAATTTATTTTTCACTTTTACAAATTGAAGAAGACAGAACAATCAACAAATCAGGCGGATTTAATCATAATTTCAAAAATGGCATACCTTCGATGTTGAATTTATATGTTATTTTTATTTCTTCATATTCAGGAAACCAATACAGAGAGGGTTTATTATTAATTGACCTCATTTTAAATTATTTTCAAGATAATTATGTATTAAAAAATACCGATATCGAGGGTTTTCCTGATAACATAGATAAAATTTCATTCGAATTACAGAATTTAGATTTTAAAGAAATTTCAAATGTCTTCAGCGCTATGGGCGCCAAATTAGCACCGCATGCAATCTACAAGTTAAGAATTTTGCCAATTTTTGGCACTACTAACACCAAATCTATACCCTCATTAAATGAGTTAAACAGAAGTTCAAACAATAATGAATAAATTCTTAAATGAAGATTGTAGATTGGTTAAATATTCAGGGCAAGCACGAAATTTCAGGAGATGATGAATTATTTAGTATGGGGATTTTTCCGGACACTGAAACACAGAGAAAACTCAAGAATCACCGGCATTTATGGAATTTAGATAGAGGAAAATTAACCGCCAAATTTTTCACCCATCCTACTAGTTCGGAACTTCCAGAAATAGATTTTTTAGAAAAATCAATTACTTTAAGTTTCATACTAGCAACAAAAGATACCAATTTTCAATTGGTAACAAAAGATCTAGATATTCCTTTTTTCTATGAAAATTACAAACATGAAATAAATATCAATGGAATTGAGAACTTAAATCAACAGCAGAAACTTACTTTCACCGAAGGAATTAAATATAAACCTACCCCGATTCAATTACCTAGTGGTTATCAATCCATAGGCAAACTTCTAGTTAAAATTGAAAATCAAATTGATTTTTTTAAGAAAATTATCAATTCAAACAATCCACTTTTCATTGAATTTAACTTCAAATCTGCGGCATACCCAATATTAATTGAGATCGAAGCAGATATCAACAACGGTCTGTTACCCGAAATTGTGGAAGACGACAATGGTTATGCACATTTTTACTTAGAAAATGTGGACAATAACAAAACAGTTTTTGCCATATCCACGGAAGCTGTAAACCTCATTTACGCTCGTGACTTATCCATTCAAAGTTATTATATATCAATGGATAAAGAAAAAAAAAGAATCAAACACAAAAATGCGAGGTTCAGCATAGACAACCTAACAAATCACCCAAGTTATCCACAACATCCTGTTTTGTACAAGAAAGTAAAGTTGTAATACCTTAGTTTTGTCCAAATCGTTAATTAATTAACAACTATGGCAAATTACAGAACTCCAGGTGTGTACGTAGAAGAAATTTCTACCTTACCGCCGTCGGTTGGTCAAGTACCAACTGCAGTTCCTGCGTTTGTTGGATATACGGCCAAAGCTCAGAAAGGCGGCAGTAGTATCCTAAACACAGGCGTTCACATTTCTTCTATGTTGGACTACATCGATTATTTCGGTGGTGGTTATGTTCCTGCTGAAATCCAAGTTTCTTTGGATGAGGGCAAGCAAGTGACCGGAATAAAGTTCGACAAAAACTTCTACTTGTATGATGCAGTGCGTTTATTCTTCGCAAATGGCGGTGGTGAGTGTTACATTGTATCGGTTGGAACTTATTCTGATGACATTAGTTTTGAGGCTTTATTAGCCGGATTGGATGCATGTAAGCGTGAAGATCAACCAACGATTTTAGCAATACCTGATTCTGTATTGTTAGCGAAAGCTGACGAATGTTATTCTTTGCAGCAAGCCATGTTGATGCAATGTGCTGAAATGCAAAATCGTGTTGCTGTGTTAGACGTTTACGAAGGTTATATTCACCGTAACGATAAGGATGTAGTTTTGAATTTCCGTAACGGTATCGGTGTAAACAACTTGAAGTATGCCGCTTCGTATTACCCTTGGGTTTACTCTGCATTACCTCACAAATACAACCACGAAACAATCAAAATTAAGGTTGCAGATGAAGATAAGAGCCTAGAAGATTTAGCCTCACATCCAATTTCCGTTAAGAATTTGAATGCTGCAATATCTGATATGGCTAAAATTCGCGATTTCTCTAATAAAGATTACAAATCCGTAATCACTCCTTTATTGGATAATTTAGACGGTTCTCCTGCAGACTTGAATGCTGGAGCTGGCGCGATTGCAACTTCAATGAAGGAATTATATGATTTTGCTTTAGGATTGTTTGATAGCGCACCGATTGCCAATGAAATGAGTGTTAAAGTAAATGCTAGTTCTAAATTCTCAGCGCTATTGAAGAATTTTGCTAGTGTTGACGCTGCTATTGGATCTGGCGCTTACAAAGCTGGTGATTATTCTACTCTAGATTTAGGTGAACCCACTGCAAATGCTGCAATTGCTAGCCAAGAAAATGCAGATATCAAAACCAAAATGTCTAAAGACGCTCTCTATAAATTCGCTGATGAATTGAAGAGCATCCTTAACAGTGTTGCTGAAGACGCAGAAGCCATTAAAGAGAACTTGAGTAAAATTGCCTATGATCACAACGCAATTCTTCAGAACATCGTTAATGAGATTTTGAAAGAATTGTCAAAAGCTCCTACTGCAGGTGCAATTTGTGGTACATACGCAATGGTAGATAGCCAGCGTGGTGTATGGAAAGCTCCCGCAAACGTTAGTTTATCTTCTGTAGCAAGACCTTGCGTTAAAATCGATGATCGTCAGCAAGAAGATTTGAACGTGGACGTAATTAGCGGAAAGAGCATCAATGCTATTCGCACATTTACTGGAAAAGGCACGTTGGTGTGGGGTGCTAGAACATTAGCGGGTAACGATAACGAGTGGCGTTATATTTCTGTTCGCCGATTCTTTAACATGGTGGAAGAAAGTGTTAGAAATGCAACCGGTTGGGCTGTATTTGAACCAAACGACGCATCTACATGGATTCGTGTTAAAGCGATGATCGACAACTACTTGACTAATCTTTGGAAGGCTGGCGCTATGGCTGGAGCTTCTTCTGACCAAGCTTTCTTCGTTAATATCGGCCTTGGCACTACGATGTCTGCTGTTGATATTTTGGAAGGTAGAATGAACATCGAAATAGGCATGGCCGTTGTTAGACCTGCAGAATTCATCGTATTGAAGTTCTCGCACAAATTACAAGAGTCATAAGATTAATTAACCCTCAGTTTAACAATAAAAAATAAATAAAAAAATATGGCTAATCCAGATTATCCACTACCCAGGTTCCACTTTCGTGTAACCTTCGATAGTACTGTAATCAATTGCAGCGAGGTAACAGGACTTAACACCAATTTGGATGTTATCGAATACCGTGACGGTGCAAGTGTTGAATTCAGCACACAAAAAATGTCCGGCTTAAGAAAGTTTGGAGATATCGTAATTAAAAAAGGCGTATTCCAAGATCACCAAGAATATTGGGATTGGTACAATGCAGTTGAAATGAACAATCCAGTTCGTAAAACTGTTACCATTGAATTATTGGACGAACAGCACTCTCCTGTTATGACTTGGGCATTGAAAAATGCTTGGCCTAACAAGGTGGAGAACCCCGATTTAAAATCGGATGCCAGCGAAGTAGCGGTTGAGACAATCACTATTTCTCACGAAGGTTTATCCTTGGCATAACTATGAATTCAATTGAGGCTAAACTATTTGGTTGAAGAAAACTTATGTTTGAAACACCCGATAATCAGCCTTTAATTGGATTCCATTTTAGTGTAAATTTTTTGTTTCCAGCTCCACTTGGAGCCATAGAAACAAAGTTTAGAGAAATACAAGGTATTGAGCATAGTATCAATCTAGTTCCTGCCTCTGATTCTCTTACAACTGCTAAATACCAAGGGCCGAATGAAAATCAATTCGGCACCTTGGTTTTAGTTAGAGGAATGATAAAATCCTCTCAATTAATAAACTGGATTTCAACAAGTGGCAGTATGCTTCAAAAATTGCCAATTCCAGTTTGCATCAATGTTTTGAATCACGAACATCAACCTGTTTACTCCTATTTTTTCTTTGACGCTTTCCCAGTAAAGTTTGTGACACGTGGATTTGATGCAATGAAATCTGAATATTTAGTTGAAGAAATACACCTAAAATATTCAAAATATACACAAAACTCATACCTCGGTAGCATGTTAGGTAACCTATTGTAGTATTATGACGGAAATAAAAAAATTAGTAATAAAAAGTTCCATCTCGAATGGTGAAAACACTAATAATTCGGATAAGAAAACTAATTATGACGATATTCAATCCGTTTTAGAAGAATTTAAAAAAGAGTTATTTATAGAAATTGATAATCGAATTCTAGAATTGTTAGAACGAAAAGCCAAAAAATAAAAACAATGTCACTAAAATCCATTGGCCAAGCTTTAGGATTTTTTAACAATTTCCAAATCACTGCCTATCAAGACGTTGATTGTATGATACCCGTTTCTCCTACCGTCAAACCTATGTTAGCGTTTGATTTTAGCAAACTCTGTTATAAATTCCCATTTAATCCCAATTCCTTAAGTATTGTAAATACTCATGAGTATAATACAAAACAGCCCTCTGGTTTCTCAGGTATAAATCCAAAATTCAAATCAATCAAACCAAGGAACTTATCGGTGCAATTAATAATCGATCCTGGAGTTGAGCCAAATTTTATGTTTTCCTTGGCTACAGGGATGCCCATTCGTGAATCTTTTTTATCGTTGAGTGACAGAGTGACGATTTTTGATACCATTGTAGGTTATAATTCGTCTACCCATAGACCTAACTATTTGTTACTAGAATGGGGAAGTAATTTAAATATGAAAGCAACATTAACGAATTACACAATTAATTACGGTAGATTCAATGAAAAAGGTGACCCAACTAAAGCAAACATAGATGCGTCATTTATGGAAGTTGTTTCTTCTACTAAGATGCTATCCGCGCAAGATAGACAATCCCCTGATGTAAGTCATAGTGTTCAAATTCAGCCTGGGGATACACTAATTAGTCTTTGTGAAAAAATATACGGCGATCCAAAATTTTATATTGAAATAGCCAAGGTTAATGGTCTCAAATCTATTAGAAATATTGAGCCAGGTGAAACATTGTATTTCCCTCCTTTAAAGTAAAAAAATGTTTTCTTTAAGTAAGGATCCAAACACAGTAACTATAGAATTTACTATCAATGGGGCGGTTTCAAAATTATCTCCGCACGTCTTAGAGGTTCAAGTTTACAAACAAATCAATAAAATTGCTCGAGCAAGAATAAAAATACATGACGGTGATGTAGCAAATCAAAAATTTGAATTAATTGAAACTTATACTCCAAAAATTGGAGATACAATTGAAATAAAAATCGGTGGTGATCCAACATCAGTTAAATCAACATTCAAAGGTGTGGTGAGTGGATTATCAGCTGAATTAAATACTATTTACAATCAAATAATCATTGACTGTGTAGATAAAGCCTTTGGCATGACCAAAGGAAGGAACACATCGATTTATTTAAAAAAGAAAGACGATGCAATAATAAAAGCTCTTGTTGGAAATTATAGTGGTGTAACAATAACGACTGATAGTTGTACTGTGGAACATGAAAAACTTGTTCAATATGGCGTTTCAGATTGGGATTTTTTATTAATGAGAGCGGAAGCTAATGGATTTTTAGTCGCCAATGCGGATAATGCCATAACTGCAAAAAAACCGATATTAACAGCAGCTGCTACTGGTACATTTAGTAATGGTACGGATATACTAAGTGTAAGTGTGGAAAATACCGGAGAACCGGCTATTGATTCTATGAGTGTTCAGCACTGGGATTATGATACTGGAACTGTTAAAGTTGGTAAAAGTGATTCTACGGACAAACCCACCTATCCAACTATTGTAACATCCACTGCAATTACGGGCCTCGCAAAACCCAAAGAGCCAATCAGTGTGTATACCGCTGGAATTTATAAAGAAAATGATTTAAAGGGTATAGTAAACGGCAAAGTAGTTCGTTCAATGATTGCCACAGTTAAAGGTCATGTAACTGTGAATGGAAATGTAACGGTTAAATTAACTGACATAATTGAACTCAAGGGATTAGGTAAATTTAGTGGTAAATTTTTTTGTTCGGGTATTGAACATAATTTAATCGATGGTGCATTTACAACTACATTCATTTTTGGTATTGATGAAAAATCAATATGGGAAAAAGACCATTCAGTGAATAACGAAACATTAGGCGGGACAATTTCCCCCGTTTTCGGACTACATCTTGGAACTGTAGTTAAGCTAGACGGTGATCCAAATACTCAACTTAGAATTCAAATCAAATTACCTGTTTTTGGTTCGGATGCCTTAGTATGGGCAAGACTTTCATTCCCAGATGCTGGTAAAAATAGAGGAATATTCTTTGTCCCTGAAAAAGATGATGAAGTTGTTGTATCATTTTTAGATGGGGATCCATCGCAGCCTATAATATTAGGAACACTTTACAATAAAAAAAGTACTACACCTCATACTTGGGACGCAAAGAATAATATTAGAAAAATAGTTTCAAAAAACAAAGTTGAAATCGAGTTTGATGATGAAAAGAAAAACCTAACTTTAAAAACACCCGGAGGAAATTCAATTCTTATGGATGATGCCAAAGGAATCACTATTAAAGATAAAAATGGGAATAGTATAGAGTTAGGAAGTGCTGGAATTACAATAAAATCTGCTAAAGATGCCTCATTGAAAGCAGCAAAAAACGTAACTGTTTCTGGAGACGCAGGTGCAGTAACTGTAAGCGGATTGGATGTTACAGCAGATGCAAAAAAAGCTCTTAAAGTTGCCGGAAAAGCTACTGCAGAAATTAGTGCATCTGGAATAGTAACCGTAAAGGGCGCTATGGTTAAAATTAATTGATTATTTTCGCAACATGCCACCAGCAGCGAGAGTTACCGATATGCACACTTGCCCAATGCAAACCCCCGGTATAGTCCCAATTCCGCACGTGGGAGGACCAATTATTGGTCCCGGTGCCTCTAAAGTACTAATTGGTGGATTACCCGCTGCTGTTATGGGTGACAATTGTGTTTGCGTTGGTCCCCCTGATAAAATTGTCAAAGGCTCCGCCACGGTGATGATTCAGGGTAAACCTGCGGCTCGAATGGGAGATACTACAGCACATGGCGGAAGTATTTTAAGCTTATGTCCAACAGTTATGATTGGAGGTTAAGATGATTACCAATAAAGAGAAAGATGAATTTTTAGGTCTAGGCATAAAGTTTCCTTTAAAAATAAATCCAAGCACTGGTAAAACTGAAACCACTACTGGAATTGAATTAATTGAACAAAGTATTCACTTACTTCTTAGTACAAAACCTGGAGAACGACTTTATCACTCAAATTTCGGGATAGATTTAACACCATTATTATTTGAAATTCCTAATGAATCAACACTAAAAAACATTGAAGAGAAAATAATTGATGGCATTACATTACATGAGCCAATGATTGTAACCGAATCTGTAGACTTTAATGTTAACACACTTGAGGGAATTATTTACATTGATATTACGTTTACGATAAAATCTACAAATGCTAGAGGCAATTATGTATATCCATTTTACATAAAAGAGGCTAATCAATATTAAAGTGAATTGGGATAGAAATTATAGTCGATTTGAACTACAAGAATCCAACGAATTGGATTTGGTACGATTGTTTTCAGAAGCATCACTATCTAAAAAAATCAATCAAAAAGACATAATTTCTTCCATATTATCCATTTCGAAACAGATTCAATTTTACAATTACAAAGGCGAAACCGATGGTAATCTCCGTAGATTTTTCGCAAGTAGCCTACCGCTGGTTTTGGTTCACATAGGAGGTGCCGATATTAAAAACTCCATTCACGACTTGAGGGACATCGGTATTTATATTGAAAGACAACGCCTTAAAGGCAACGAAATTAGCCGGAAGTTAAAGAATGATTTATCTAAGTTGATTGCATTACAAATAGAAAATTTAGAATTACTAAAAAATGCTGCTTTTAGTGAGCAAAAACTTATAGAAGACCTAATCCCGTCTTTTCATTCGATTTCAAATCAATATTTAAATTTCTTTAATAGTTGCATATCAAATGGAATCATATCTTTTAATCGGAAAATCAAACAACAATTATATAATATATTACCAGCACCTGTATTCAATACCGATAACAACAACAATCATTGGACAATTCAACTAAATGAATTCTACAATTCAATAGATTTACTTGATATTCACTGGCAATTAATTCAAAACGACTGCGAAAAACTACTAGAACATTTAATTGAAAGTCAATCCATTGACCCGCTATCATCGATTACGTTAATCTTAGGTGAACTTTTAGCAGAATTGAATAAAAAAAATGCAGACGTTATTGATAGAACATTTGAAAATCATTTTTTTAATGACATTGTAAGATTTTCAAAATTAACACCAGAAAAGGATGTCATGTATGCAAAATTTTCTTACATACCAAATAACCAAAACAAATCAATTGCTGCTGGGAGCATATTTAAAGCCATTACTGAACCAAACCTAGTGGATACTCAAATTGAATTAATTTGTAATGAAATCACTCCACTTAATGATCAATCAATTCAAAAAAAACAAATAGTTTGCTTTTCCCAACAAAATGTTTTAAACACATTTTCAGATGAGGTTATACTGATTAATTCTTCAATTCCTACTAGATATGAATTAGAAAAACTCGAATTAAATTCTAAACACAAATGTTCCCCATTTTATTTTAGCATTTCAAGCCCTTTATTATCTATTGATGGGAATGTTGTTAAATGGAAAATTTCTACTGTGTTTAATAGAATTGATATTGCTAATTTATTTCAAGATTTATTTGAAACAAGTCCAGACATAAAACGTAGTTACAATGACGTTTCTATGGAAGAAATGTTAAAAGGTTGGATTCAAAATGGTTTTGTTGTTTGTTATGAGACAATTGAATCTGAAGTTTCCATAAATTATGACAGAATATATTTTAATGTTTTAGAAGATTTTGAACAAAATTTTGAATTTTCTTGGTCAATTTTACTTGATATCGATGATTTATCACCAAAAATGAACCAAAACGGTGAAATAGAATTAAAATTTAAGTTTATCGAAGATTATCTTTTTCTGTATAAGTTTTTTTCCACTCTGTACCCAATAGCGTTGAATATTGAAACTAGTGTTTTAGATGTCACTAATTTGGAGTTATATAATGATTTCGGAAAGTTAGATACCACAACGCCGTTCAATCCTTTCGGTACTCGACCGGAAATTGGTTCTAAATTTTATATAGGACATCCTTTACTATTTTCAAATGCTTTAACAAATTTAAAAATTAACTGGCAATGGTTCGGTTTACCCGATTCCACAGGAGGTTTTAACGAACATTATAGAAATTATGATTTAATAGAAAATAACGAAGATTTTTTAGTTACTATTTCAAGTTTACAAGGTGGTACATGGTTCCCTGAATCAAACAAACAAGTTTTGGCTTTATTTACTAATGCACAGGCTTCAGATACAACGCAGGAAACAGTCTCCAATATTCGGCGAATGAATGAGATAGATTTAACTCATTTAAATTTAGAAAAAACTCATAGAACATTTGAAATATTAAAAGAACCAAACAAAAGTAAATTTGGTTATTTGGCGTTTGAATTATTTTCTCCACCAGGCGCATTTGGTCATAGTCGATATAATGACTTAATTCAACGCAACATCAATAGTAAAAAAAGTGTCACTATATTAGAGCCATATACTCCTTTGGTAACCGGCATTTCAGTGGAAGCAGTGATGCACGAATCAATTGATAAGAATTCTATAAAAAATAGAATTAGGTGTTTTGGAGTAGAGGAATACATAATGAATCAAGAAGCAGTAGAATCATTATCTCTCATGCCTGATTCAAAATATAAATCTGCGATGTACTTAGAGTTTTCTAAATTTGATGACGGAAAAGCTAATATATATTTTACGTTACCTGAAAAATATAATGGCATTACAAGTAATTCAACCAAAAATTGGTATCAATGGAATGATAACAATTGGGATTTAATACCACAGGATAATATTACGAGAGATGACACCCTAGCCTTTGAGTGTTCAGGTCAAATTCTAATCCATGAATTAAAAGAAGGTGAACCCTTCGTTAATAATTGGTTGAAAATAACTTCGAAATCAGACGATGTACTTCGTAGGGTTACAGATGTTCAAACACAGGTTATAAAGTTACTTATAGACGTAAATAAAAATCTTGAATCTGACATTGAAGTTATAGGCATAGAAGTTCCGGAAACACTGAGTGAATCAATTTCTGAAGTTTCACCAATAAATAACCACTCCATAAGATCAATACAAGGTATAGGTTTTAAAAACAGTAACCTTTCGTTTCAATTTAAATCCCAAAATAGAATTGGAGATTTGCAGGACTTGAAACAAAATTTAATGCTCAAGTTTCCAAAAATTCAAGAGGTATTAGTGATATCTCATAAAGATAATTTTGATGCAGTTTTACCTGGTTTAGTTCGCACAATATTAATACCAAGAGCAAAATCTGATAACTTAGATATTGCAAATTGGCCCAGATTTTCCACGTTAGAATTAAAACAAATCAAATTATATCTAGAAGCAAATTCCATAGTTGGAACTTGCTACTCAGTGGAAAATCCAATTTACGAGGAAATTGTAATCAAAGGAAATATTGTAATTCTTCCTGGAATGGATAAAACGGAAGCTAATCTTTTAATAAATCAAGCTGTATTAAAGGGATTTCTAGATTTTACTGGAATTCAAAAAAGAGGTTTTAGCTTTGGGAAAAGTATATATACTTCTAAAATATTAAGTATAATAAGATCATTACCTTTTATTCATTCAGTAACAAATTTTGCTTGTTATACAAGATTTGAAACTGAATTAATATTACCCGAAAACTTTAATAGTTTAAATTATAGATTAGAGCCCACTAACATAAATCACATTTTAATACCATCGATAGATCATTTTCTAGATATTAAGGAATCTAACAGATCCTTAACAGATGGTATTGGGGTTTCAAACATGACTTTAGAAACAGATTTTGTTATTGATAAGTCAAGGTATCTTCAGAAAAATTTAGGTATTGGTAAACGAAAATTAGGAATAAATTTAAAAATTAATGGTGATATTGGCATGGATAATCATGCAATCACCGAATTATTTCTTTAATATTACACAGCAAAATGGGGTCACGTAAACGTTCAGAATTAAAAAACTATTTTATTAAGGGTAGAATTCCAAAGGAAGAGGATTTTCAAGATTTAATTGATTCTACAATAAATTTAGCTGATGATAGAATTGATATAGATGAAGAAAACGGACTGTTACTTGAGAAAAAAGATAATAATACCGTAGTAACAATAAGGAAAAATATTGAAAACGAAGATTCCTTTTGGAGAATTGAATTAGAAGAGGAAGACAATGAGAGTTTCATTCATTTTAGACATAATCAAAACGACATACCTATATTGAGTCTTTCAAAAACCGGTAATATCGGAATCGGCATTGAAAAACCGATACACAAATTGGATATTGATGGATTAATTGGATATCATGGAAGACTTGGATACTATCGGTTTGGCGAAGTAAACGCTGATGGACAATGGCACAACATTATTGAAGGCATTTCTTCTCCAATAGGTGTGGAATTAATTGCAAACTGCGGAGAAAAAGGTGCACATGCAATAACACATGCTATAGCAGTTTGTACATACGGAAATAGCAAAGGTGGAATACAAACTACACAAAATTATTTTGGTAGGTCTAGAAATAAAATAGAAGTTCGATGGGCCGGTGACTATTTTAATTACTCTTTACAAATTAAAACCGGAAGAGCTTATTCAAGAGAGACCAAAATCAAGTATCACGTAGCACTTTTATGGGAATAAAATAAATTTATGTCTGCTATATCGAAAGATACAATTATTGAACTCAGATTAACAGCCAAAGAAGTTAATACGATTTTGGATGGTTTGTCTGCACTACCGTACAAAGATGTTTACCATTTAATTGAATCTATTCACAGTCAGGTTAGAAAGAATTCCGACATAAAAAAATCAAGTATTTCAAAGTCTAAATCATCCGTTCTCAAATAGTTGAATCATTACTTATGAGTGACAATACCGAAAAGTATTCTATTAACGCTGAGTTAGAAATACCATCGGATTATGATATTTATGCACTCAGGGAAAAAGGTATTTCTTTAATTCAAAAACTTAGTGGTTCAACCTGGACAGATCATAATTTGCATGACCCTGGTATCACAATTTTGGAACAAATTTGTTTCGCTATTGCAGATATTAGTTATCAAACAACGCAAGCAATTGAACTGGCCATTGAATCTAATCAATTTAAATCTAATCCCTATTTCTCTAAATTAAACAATAGCGTAATTTCGTTTTATACATTTCTTGATTTAGTTGAAATTCTTCAACAAGACGAGAGAATTTATAAAATTTTTGTTATTCCTTCTTTGAGTTATCCAACAGTTGATGGTATTTTCGATTTAATAATATTTTGTGAACAAGGGAGCAACAGGGAAGAGATTCGTAATTGGGTTAACTTAATTTGTAATCAATGGCGACCCCTATGCACAAAAATTGAAACTATACATCTTCCGCCTATTAAGCCCATCGTTATAGATTTAGAAGTAGAAGTAAATACAATTGAAAATATTCAAGATATTATTCAGTCTTACATATTACTAATTAAAGAATTTTTAAAAGGAAACACGCAAAAATTTAAATATTATAATGAGAAAATAACGGATCCAAAATCATTTTCAAAAAAAATTGGAATCGTTATCCAGGCAGCAGACTTAGTCACTGCCCTCAACAAAGTTAATTACACGAAGGATATCATTAATATTACCCTTAAAGATCCAAATCAAGAATTTATTTGGACGCTATCATTTGATACTCCGTATGAATTAACCATAGATGAGAAAAGTAAGATAACATTAAAATATTCTGGAAGCAATATATATGAATGCACTGGCAATCAATTATTTCAATTTGATAAAGTAAATTCTATTAAGAAAAAAGTTGAACTTGAAAAAAACATAAACACCATCAATAGGTATACTCAGTTTTCATCCTTACAACAAGGAATGCCGCAGGTTTATGATTTAGAACGAGAATTTACCGACCCAATAAAAGCAGAAGATTCTGGAACTATACAACTAAAAGGAATATTAACTGTATATGACTTGCTGATTTCCAATTATATTTCAAAATTAGAATTGGTTTATTCATTCCTTAATAAAAAACACTTAAAATTTAGTGATTTAGCAGAAGATATGCTAGCCTGTATTCCTGGTATTGAGTGGGTATGGATTGATTTCATTGAACAATTTGAAGAAATAAAAATAACTAAAAATAAACCAAAAAGACAACAATATTGGGATAAATATCTATCTAACCAAAAAGAAAAACTACATGAACTTGTAAGCATGAGTTCAAGAACAGAATTAGAAAATATTGAACAGATTATTTCTTCTTATTTATATTTATTGCAATTGTTAGGTTTTAATTTAGAATTAATTAGTCCAATTCATAAATCTTTGCCAAGTTTTGATAGAGCTATTTATTTAGAAAAACTTCTCGAATATTGGATAGAAAATAAGAACTTAAGGGTTCATACTCAAAACAACTTTCATCAAACATCTATTCAACCAAGCTCAACTGGCTATAGAGGTATGATTTCAACAATCCTTAACCTAAATTTTGATACATTCAGTTTTACACAAAATATTTCTAAAACTTGGTCGAAAATTTCAAAATCAGAGAACCATTCTTACAAGATTGAACAAATAAATTCGATTACCGATTTATTTATTTACGGCAGAAATGAAAAGAACTTCATATATCAGGATAACAAACATTTAATCATTAAATCGCCAGGTAGCCCAATAGCAACAGTAAATAGAGATTTAAATCATGAAGAAACAATTGATTTATGCAGAAAATTAAAAGAAATCCATGATAAATCAGAAGGCTTTTTACTGTTTGAACATGCCTTATTAGCACCAGAACTTGAAGAACCTGTTTTTGGATTAAACGGTCAAATAGAACCCGCACTATATTTCTATATCGAACCCAATTATTCTGTAACTGATATTTATCGTAAAATAAATGAAATTGAGTTTGCCATTTCTAATGAAACTTATAGAATTGTCACTAAAAACGAAGGCAAAAGACAGTTTTGTAATTTTATCTATATTGATGAACTCCAATATAAAATTGATAAGTTTTATAGTTCCGAAAAAGACGGTAAGGAAGATGCTAATAGAATAATAAAGATTATTCAAAATCATGGAATTGCTTTCAAAATCATAGATAATTTATATTACCAATTTTCAAATCAAGTTGATCCATATAGTTTTACATTATCCATATGTTTCCCAAATTGGATTGAAAAGTTTGCAACAACTTCTCAAATAAATACCGCATTACAACTAATAGATAAAATCACCCCACCCCATTTGGTAGTACAATGTAAATGGCTAAATCCTAAAGAATTTGAATTTCTGATGGATAATTTCAATAGACTTATCAAAGGTAAAAATATTGAAAATGAAAAAAGTCTAGCGCGAATTAATATTTGCAATTTACTATTGAATAATGAAATCCACCCCACTATTAATTCATGAACTTGAACTAGAAATTCAGGGTGTTTCTGTAAATTGGGTTCAAGAATATCAAGAGCTCATTACTACTAAATTAATTCAAATTTTTAATAAATTTAAAAAAATTGGAGATTCTTCACTGGTAATAGATTACGTAGAAATTGACATTGGTAAATACAACAATATTGAGGACTTCCTGCTTTTCTTAGATATTGAATTAGTTCGGTGGAATAGACAATTACTCGTTCAAAAAGAACAACTAACAGATATTACTGAAACCAATAATTATTATGAGGTAATTCAAAATGATTGGGACACTATTTTCAAAGAAACTAAAGACTTCTTTAATCCGGATATTTCATCCAATAGCGAAAACATCAGAATAAAATTCCTAGAAATATCCGAATTACTTCAACGCAATCCAGAACAATTTTGGCGTTGGTTTAAAAGTTTCGGAATCAGTGAAGAACTAGTTGTTAAATTTAGGAAATTCCTCTATTCGCATCTGTTACCGAATGAAGCTGTCGTAGCCTGGGCTACAAGTATGCTAGTGATTAAGGATAAAAAACCAGCAGAATCCTATGAACAAATCTTATCTCAAATTCTTCTTAAGAATTTTAAGAAATCCACTAAATTTTCAATTATTCTGAAACGAAATGAAGATGAATTTATACAATATTTAAATAAGTCAAACGATGCAGATGCAATATCAAATCAAAACAAAATAATTGATTTCAGCGAAGCAGATTGGAATTCCATAGAAGCGATTATTCCATGGGATGATTTATTGTCAAATAATGAATTCACTCAAGATATCATCCATAAAATACCTTTAACTTATTTATTAAAACTATTAAAATCCTCATATTGGATTAAAAAAAATACATTGTGGGAGAACTTATCGGTTTATCTATTAATTAATAACATTGTCAGTCAAGACGAACTACAGACGGCAATATCAATGAACCAAACAAAAGATATAGTATACTCCATCCATCAGTGGTTAAAAAACAATCTGCCATTAAATCAAATATCGAAGCAAATTACTCAAATTTTTTACCTTTTATTAACTGAAGTACATTATAAAACTGAGCAAACATATCAGTTGCATAGCATTCTAAAAACACTTGATTTAGAAATAAATCAAGAGGAAAACCAAATGCTCTTGGAATATTGGGAGGATTTAGTTGCCGATATAAGTTCAAGTACAATTACCATTCAGGATCTATTAATTAAAATTCAACAACTAATTACTTTATCGATTAATTTATCGGATAAAACACGAATACGAAGCATAAATATTTTAGATATTTTAAAAGAGATTGAACCAAACGTAAATATTAAAACTGAATCGAACAATATCGATGATAAAATTGATCCACCCGTTTCAGGGGAACACAAGAATTTCATTCAAGTCACAGAAGAAGAAAGAAAAATTAAGGATTTCCTAGAGTTGATTAAAAGATTCTACCAACCCTTGCTCCTCTTATTTAATTCAACAGACACCATTGTAAAATTATTACAAGAAATCAATAATAAAATAGAAAATTATCCAATAACGTCTCAAGAAGAATTATCATCATTTATTAATCAAATATTAAAAACAGAACAGACCACTCATATTACTGATTCTATAGATTATTTGTTAAAAAAATTCGCTTCAGAATCGGAGGGAAAACAAGAATTAATATTGTGGATTGAATGGCTAGCCTATTTGAGTGGAAAAACTAATAATACAGCCAAGAATCCTTTTGAAATATGGAAATCCAATAGCAACAATGATCAATTTGAATTAAAAGGATATATCGAAGAATTAAATTCAGAAGTTCTTACTATTGCAAAATCGGAAATCAAACGGGTTGAAGCTAATTCCAACAACCATGAAGAAATATTTTCAGAGGCTGAAATACGGTGGTTTACTTCTTTTTTAGAAAACATCGAAAAAGAAACAATTCAATATACTAATCAACTATCTGAAAATGCTTTAGACCTGTATTTTTCATATTTTAATTTATCAATTATTACAGATATTAATCAAACTATTGTATCATTTCAATATGAAGATAACTTAGAAACAGAAATTAGCAATGGTGGAAAAAATCAAGATTCTAGAATTAACAAAATCCGTAAAAAACTAACCCTCTCTGTAATCACAGACTTAATTATCCAATACAATAACTATTATACATTAAATAGAAACAACCTTGAAAGCAATACGTTGGACGAGATTAACATCTTCCAATCAAAACTAGAAACCATTGAGAAAACACCATTCTATTCTATAAAAACCAACCAACAACTTACCGAATTAATTGCTCAACTGCTTTTAAAAAGTGACGATTCACAAATCACCATTCCTTCAGATTTCCAACCAAATGAATTGATATTCTCTACTTTCAAAATTTTTGATTTGTGGCTAAATACTATTCAAACATTTACAAATTCAATGATAGATTTAAGTACAGAATTGGAAGAATCTGTCCATTCATTGGATTCACGTGCTCCTATATTGTCAGAAGTAATAAAGGATTTGATTAACGATTCCCAAGTACTTGATCAAAAGATAGTAGAGAATTACATCAGTATTATTAATCCATCAATCAAGACAATCTTCTCTTACCTCAAAAAATTAGATTATTTACTTCAGGAAATAAGCAGGTCCAGTTCAAATGGTATTGATTCTAAATTAAACCAATTTTATAGGTTAAATATAAACGCGCTTATTTCTGGATTATTCAATAAAATCAAAATAGAAAACCATATTGGTTCAACAATCAAGTTAAATTATCTTATTCAAAATTTTCTAGAAGGAACAGCTGCCTTGATGAATGAAATAATTCATAGTCATGTTTTTAATGAGGCTGAATCATTACATCTTCTAGAATCCTTTTTAAATTCAAATAATAGATTACCCAAAAACATCCAAGTAAGTTTCAGTAATTACCAGTTCATAACTCTTTTAGAAACCAATTATCTTTTTCAAACTCAAATTCCCGAAATTATATCTGAAATAAATAACCAAATAAAATCAGCTCTAATTACACCAAATGGCAACCCTCCTAATTCAATAGAGCAGAAGAACCTTAAGAACGTCATTTTTAACAACCCAAATCAAATATCAATCAATAGTCCGATAAATACTTGGACCAACAACATTGAATCAACATTCGATTTTGATGAAATATTGACGAATATCAATGTATTCATAAATATTATTCAAAACCCAAATAAAATATCAATAATCACAACTGAAACTGGATCGAAAACATCTATACGGAAAAATTTTTCCAAAATTGAATTTATAAATATACTCTTTGGACATCCAAAATGGAGGGAATTATATGTTCAACTAACAAGAAATGGAGGTTCTGGATTCAAAAAAATTACCGATCAACTTACACTGTTAGAAACTTTACAAGTAATTGGTAATAAATTCCCAACATCAAATACTTACAACTCAGAAATCAAACAATTAATTTCTGACGTTATTACTAGTAACAATTACAGTACAGATTTTTTACAAACTTTTAAATTCTTTTGGATACAACAAACCACTCCTCCATCTCCATTACGAACGCTGCAAATTCTTCTTGATTCTTACTTTACGCTTGGCCAAAATAACATATTAGAAATAATACAATCAACAATAATTCCATCTCCTATTTTTAAGCGACTAACTCGTTTAGAAAAAAAAGAATTAGATGAATGGATAGGAAACCAATTTAAGAAATCAAGTACCACAAACGCTCGTGAAACTGAGAAAAACAACACGTTATTAAATCATTTTTCATCAGCAATAAATCGAATTCCCATAGATCATTTTATCCAGATAACAAGTAACGAAAGCGAATCTGAAATACAGAATGTTAATGAGTCTAAAATAAATCAAGCTAAGGAAATCATCTCATCGGAAACAGAACCTTCTTCCAATAATCCCAATTTAACCAAATCCAATTTATCCGATGACCTAACTGAACCGGTGGTAAACAATCAAATTATTAGAGAAAATTCAATTAAAACGGATCCTAATAATATTCTCATATTTTTAGGTGATTCGTTCATTAATAATACCAATGATTGGAATTCTCTCATCGTTGAAATCAAACGACAACTAATTATTAATCATACTATTTCAGAGAAAACAATTGCTGAGCAACTCTATTTTCTAATTGAAAAAAAATTACCTAAAAATCATGATCATCATCAATTACAAGGTGTTTTTAAGTCTATGATTTCATTAAGTATTTGGTTTGAAATTTTAGACCAATTACCTCCAAAGACTTACCATCGATTTTCTAATTTTACAAATTCACAACAAGCAGAAGCTATCAACTTAATAAGGCAATCCAAAAACAATTTCTCGACTGAACAAAAAGTAATTTTTTTAAATAATCTTATATCCGATTATCTAATATTCAAATCTAATCATTGGTTATTTTCTGAATCATTTAATTCTATTTCTGATGCTATTATTGAAATTAGAAAGAGAAAACCAATTATTTTCAAATCAGTTATATCCAAAATAATGAAAATCAATGGTAGTTTAGATCGCCATTGGAATTTACCACTTTTCGAAACTAACCCAATAGTAAATTACAAAGAATCTAATGATTCATTGAAATCAGCAGTTCCATTACAGAATGAGAAAAGTGCTCCCATTTTCTTTCCGATAATTGAAAAGAGTTGGTCTATTTGGCAACGTAACAATTTATTCAACAACGATAATAATAGCCCATTAATTAACATTATCATAAAGAATTATTTATCAGATTTCAGTGTTAAACCAGCAAATCTTTTTTCTTGGTTAGACAAAATTCTTAGTATAAGTTATTTAAACAACAATAGTCTATTTGCAGATTTAACATTTAATAAAATTTTAATTAGGGAATGGTTTTTAAAAGGAAACATTACTTTGGATGAAATCAACACCCATCAATCCGATAAATCATCTATCATCCAAAACACTCTTAATCAGGTCTTCACGGAAACAAAACTACAAAATGTAGATTTGAACTTTTTTTCATTATTAAACGATATTATTAAATTTTCGGATAAAAAAACAAACGAAAAAATCAATAATAATTTCAAAATTTTCCATCAATATCTTGATAGTATACAGAAAGAAATCCGACTGGTTGATTCAAATCTAACTAGATTAAAATTAATTAATGATGCCGATTTAATGGAAATTTACAATTTAAACTTATTGAAATTTTTTCTATCCATTAAACAAAGATCCGCCGATTGGATATCTTATAAAGATAAAACACTTAACTCCAAAGAAAACATTGAGACAATTATTAATGCACTAATTCAATCTCAAACCATAAACACCAGTGTTGAAAGGGAAATAGCTATAAATTATTTACAAAAAATTCAGCAAATACTTAATGAAATACTCATTAAAAAATCTGAATCCTCAATACCCGTATATTGGGAAATTAGCACCCAGTTAATATTAAATGCATTTGTTGATATTTCGATAGATTTAATAGATTTGACTGAATTGAGTGGATTAAAGTCACAAATAATCCAAAATAGAACAGTAGCGATTAAAGATCTATTTGACCGAGAATTATTAAAAGAATCCATAAAGGAAAATGTAGTCGCATCCCTAAATGCTATTGAATCTACTTTCAATCAAACCTCCAATATTGAATTCAGTCTAATTTTATATTGGTTGACTGAAAATATTAATTTTCAATTGGATGATTTTAATATTCAGGAAAATCCGATTTTAAGTACTTTTTACGAAAAATCAAGCCAACTACCTGAAACGGATCATATTACTGATTTAATCATTCAACCGTTGATGTTATTGAACTACGAATCTGGATTAAGTACTAATGATTATTTCAAAGAAACGCTAATTCCAATTTTACTATTAACTGCAACCTATAATAAATCAAAACAAATTAGCAATATCCTTGATTCCTATAACATAGAAAGCAGTATTCCTGCCGGTCAGTCTATCGATCCAAATAAAGTAGATATCAACAAGGAATCACCAACAAAAACAGAGAGTATTTCAACTGAAAGGGATGATTCAACGATAGAAAACTCAACGCAAACAGAGCATATTACAGTTGCAGAGGATAAATCAATTAACGATAAAATATCAGCAGCCCAGGATATCAAAACCCCAGAGAAACAGGCTACAGGGGAGGGTATCAAATCGAAGGATGGCGATGATACTACAAACATAGAAGCTAGCAAATCCGCAGATGATCCTAAAGCGATGGAGGACCACATACTTTCAGATGGTATTGCAACCGCAGAGAGTATTTCAACCGTAGAAAATATTACAACTGAAAAAGGTATCCGAACCGAAGAACGTATTGCAACTGAGGAGAGTATTTCAACCAAAGAAAATATTACAATTGAAGAAGGAATCGCAAGAGAAGAGCGTGTTACAACTGAAGAAGGTATTTCAAGAGAAGAAGGGAAATCGGCTACAGCCGAAATTTCAGAAAAATCAGCAACGGATATTACTGCGACAAATAAAACACCATTAATACAATTACCCTACTCTATTGATTCTATACTACAGCAACTATTTAATGAGGAAAAAGTCAATACAAGTCAACTTCGGAACACTTTGGAAGAATTATTAAAAACGATTCCAAACTCAGAAGTTGATAAAATAGTTTCGAAAATCAAAGACATTTGGGAAAAACAAATCAAACCAATCCATATAATAGAAGGACATATTCAAGAACCCGAATTATTTAAAGCAATTGAAGGTATACCATCCGTAAAAAAAATAGAGATTAAAAAATCTGAAGAACGTAAGCAAGATAATGCCTCAATAAAAAAAGCAGTAAACCAAGGGACTCGATTTGCCACGGGTTTATGCGGCATGATTATGCTAGCGCCGTATTATGGGACCTTATTTAGAAGAATGAATTTAATTGAAAACAACAATTTCATATCAGAATTGGAACAATTAAAAGCGTATTCTATCATATTTCATATTGCGAAATTACATGAAGAAACTCCCACGGATTATCAAGATTTAGTTCCTAGAATTATCGTTGGTATTCCACCAGAAGCATCTGTTTCAGGAATTTTACAATTAAACGCAGAGGAATTAGAAGAAATTGAGAAATTTCTAACCGCGGTAAAATCGCAATGGAAACTCATGAACAATGTGACTCTACGCGGATTTATTCAGTCATTTTTATTAAGAACTGGCAAAGTATGGAAAGAAGGCGATAAATGGAAAATTGAAGTGGATACCCACGGGGCCGATATTATTTTAAAAACTGTGCCTTGGGGATTTTCTTTTATTAAATATCCTTGGAATCCCTACATCATCGAAACAAAATGGGAATTGGACTAATGACGAACAACTATTTACTATTGGACCCTATTTTTTAGGTAGTGAAGAAGTTGGTGCTTCCCCCGGGGCATTATTTTGCGTAGTTGGGGAGATGGAAATTATGGGTTGATTAGAATTGACTACAGGAACTGTATTTATTGGATTGTCTTTTTTCCAAAGATTTAAACCTCGTGCTTTTTCTTTATCGTCAATGGCCCCTTTGAAATCCCCAATTTTAACTCTTAAAACAGATCTCAGTGAGTAGGCTTCCGGATAGTTGGGCCTCATGGCAATTGCGTCAGTCACTTCTATTAATGCAGTTGCCGAATCCCCCAAAGCCATCAAATTTTTGGCTAAAAAGTAATGAAACTCAGGGATAGAATCAGCAATTTTCTCAATGCCTAAATAAATTTCATTCGCTTGATTGTATTTATTCAACCCATCAAAACCTCTTGCTTTTGACAGCAATAACGGGATACTATTGGGTTCGGATTGTAATCCTTTTTGCGCATAAGCTACTGCCAAGGGGTATTCGCCAGTTATTAAATAATATTCAGACATCACCTGATTTAACATAGTCGCTTCAGGTGCTATTTTTCTAGCTTTTTCTAAATAGTATTTTGCCGTATCCATTGAATTTACTGCAAGTAAATTCTTTGCCATGACCACGGATGCTTGCCAATTATCGGAATTCCTAAATAAAACTCGTCTGCAGTCGGCCATCGAATTTTCATACTCTCCCATCTCGTAATAAGCACTACTCCTAGATAGATAAACTAAGGTAGAGGTATCCGAAATTTTTAAGCAATCGTTAAAATATTTTAAAGCATAACCAAAATTCTTCCTCATTAAATTCAACGATCCTAAACTTCGAAGTGCTTCGTATGACGTATTTTGGGAAACTTGGGCTGATTTAAAATCATTTTCAGCTGTAATAAAATCTTGAAGTTTTAAATTTGATTTGCCTCTAATCAAGTATGCCATTCCTTCCAAGGGATCTAATTCTATCGCTTTGGTTAACGATTCAACTGCCAAATTGTATTGGGCCGTTTCATATAACAATATTCCTTTATTTAAGTAGGCTATTTTACTATTTGGATTAATACCAATTACTTTGTTGTATACTTCTATGGCCTCAGAAACTTTGCCTTTTTGGGCCAACTCGGATGCGGCTTCAATGAGCAACGATTCTTGTCTACCGTTGCAACTCGATAAAACTAGTATTACAAGTGTTAAAATTTTCGCTATAAAAATCCTCATATTGAGTAAAAATGTGGGATAATTGTGGATATCCACGAAAGTACTAGGTTTTTTTATTAGATTCGCAATGTTTTAATGAAAATAGTTTTCAGACATATCCATCCGGTATACACGATTTTAGTAATATTCAGTGTGCTGAGTGTCCATTTTGGAGCACAGCCACTATTTTCACAAACAGACATCAAGACCCCTAGTATAAATTCCCAAATAGAAGCTTTCAAAAACTCTGACTCGAAAGGGAAAAAGGAAAAAGCGGGTAAAATAAAAGCGTTTATTTCTGATACAATTCCAACCTATACTGAGGCTTTTGGAACCTATTTAAAAGAAGTTCTGGAATATCAAAATCGTTTGGATTATTTGGATGGTGTTAAACCCAATCCAGGAGGAAAACCCAATGCTCAAACTGCGAGAAGGGTTTTAGAATTAAATTATTACCAAACCATTAAAAAGCCGAACGAAAAAGACTGGACTGGGTTGGATTATTTACCATTTAATGAAAGCAATAGAGCCAAAGAAATCAGTAAGGAAGTATACGGATTCCATTGTTATTGGCAAGGGAATAAATACGAAAAATATGATTGGAATGCATTATCTAGAATTGGATATGTAGGTTATGACATTAATCCTGGTAATGGTTCTCCAATTTCTACCCATAACTGGCGCAACACATCGCTGCATAAAAGAGCAATGCAATATGATGTTGACGTTGATATTGTAGCAAGCATTCGAGGCACCAATAATACCAATACTTTCTTAAGTCGAAAAGAGAGTTGGAAAACCTTCGCCGATTCACTTGTTCAATTACTAAATTTTAGTCAAGGTGACGGAGTAGTGCTTGACTTCCCCGATGTAAACAAACAAACCGCCATTGCTTTTGTAGAATTTACTCGATTAGTTAAATATGTCTTAAATGAAAATTCCCCGCGTTTTGAAGTGGGAATTGCCTTACCCCCAGTGGATATAAATAAAGGATATTCAATTAAGGACTTAAAGGGAATTGCGGATCGATTTATCATCTTTGCATTTGATTACAACGATTTTCAAGGTGTATTTTGTGCTCCTAATGCACCCATGTTATCTCCCAATTCCGATGCCTACAGTATGGATAGGAGTTATAATTTCTACGTAGCACAAGGCATGCTTCCAGAATCTATTACTATGGTGTTGGGGATGTATGGTCAACAATGGGTAATGGATCAGCCAAATCCAGTGAATGCTAAAGCAATTTTTGGTCGTACGTTTTCTATCTTCGATTTCGAAGAAGACATGTTAGTTCGATTTAAACCCAACTATGACGACAAAGCTTTTCAATATTATTCTACTTATTCCATGGGCGGTAAATGGATGGTGAATTGGTGTGAAAACATATATTCAATTTCCATTAAATCGGATTATATAAACAATAAGAAAATTGGCGGCATTGGATTTTGGGATTTGGCACAAACCGTTAATGGCAACGAAACACTTACTAAATTTTGGCCGTTAGTATACAAAAAATTCTCTAAGCAAGATGCAAAACTTCCGGATCAAATTGTAAGTCAATTTAATGGAATTGGCAATTACAATATGGACAGTATTATCGCTTCTAACGATGCTTTAATTATGTCTGCTATCGATTTGGCAGAGAATCCATTTTTACCAGAACAAATTGACACCAAACTATTATCAAAAGCTCAAAAAAATGGTTTCCAATACAAAGAATTAGCAAAAGCGATTGGCTTATTATTTACTATACTTTGTGTTTGCGCTGCAATAGCCTTGGTATTTGCAATGTTTGATGAAAAAGCTCGTGAAGTAGTGTTGCATGAGCACGGTCCTATTTTATTCGCCCCCATTGCCATGATTTTGGTGGTTATTACCTTACGCGTAACTAAGGTAATTTTAAATTCTGAAATGGAGTTTTTAATTGGAGCCTTATGCGGTATTGGTAGTTATTATGTGATTCAATATTTCAAAAATCGGCAAATTCAAAACAATGAAGAAACCCCTTAATCAAGGCATTTCCAGTTGTACATTGTTAGGCCTTTTAATTTCCATTCTTATCTCTTCGTGTGCCAGAAGATCATTCTCTCAGGATTTCATTGCGCGATTTGGTGTTGACTCAGCCATGATGGCTCAAATGTACTATTTCCCTAATAGGCCATTCAACTTACAATTTGGTATAAGGGATATAAAATTTAAAGACAACAATGGCAGTTATGTAATTACACGTTACAGAAATGTTGACGAATATTTATTTACACCCAAAACTCGAGGAATACTAACCTATTATTCTAAAGACACGGTAAAGATTCAATTCTCCGACAGTAGCTCAGGTGTTCTGCGATTTGTTCGAGATACAGAAAACGACAGATATTTCCTAAGTCCTGATACTGTATTAGGTGAGCGATTTATAATTAATTACTTAGGATACAATTGTATTTCAAGTACACGGATGCCCAAAATTAAATTAACCGTTCAGGGGGTTGAATTAACCAAAGTTAAACGAAATCGTAAATTACAAACGGGAGTTAGTAAAGGAACTGTTTCTAAATCAAATACTTCGGAAACCTCAAAACCAAAAAAAGCCAGAGTAAAGCCGTCGCCCGTTATCGAATAGAATTGTATATTTTTAACCAATTATCTTGTTGCCTAAAGAGGCTCTGAGATTTTAGATTCTCTAAACGCAATAGCAAATAGATTTGAACTACACTATTGCAAGTACTTTTTTGTTAGGGATTTTCTTTGCTCGAATATTTGTTCTGGATTTTGCTTGGCATCTCTTAGTTGTTTTTCGGATTCAAAGCTATTCAACCAATCCACTAATATCTCGGAACCAATAAAAACATCCCCTACTGATTTTACTTCTGCCTTTCCAATAAATCGCTCGATAGTGGTGCCAAATTTTGAAGAAGATGGAGAAACTGCGGCTCGTAAAGACGTAATATTGGATTTTCGAAAAGCTGTCAATTTTTCAGCGTCATAGTGTTTTTTATGCAAAATTCTTAATGCCCAAAACTTTATAGACACCGGAATGAGCGAAAAATCTTTTAACGCAATATCTAAGTATCGTTCATTTAAATCCCCAGAGAATAATGGTATCAATTGTTTCCATTGATCAATTTTTTGAGCGAAAGAAGTAGGTTCATAAATCGGCATTAAATATGGTTTTACAGCCGGAGGCAAAATTTCCCCTAACAACTCTAAATTGAATACCACGTCAGTATCCGTTTCAATATTATTCAAATAATTTTCTACTCGTTGAGCTCCCTGTACACCGAGATTAAAGGACAAAATTTGGATAATTTGAAGTTGTACTTGTTTGCTAAGATGGTACATATTACTAAGCATAAACAAATCTTCTACTGACTGACTATGAATTTCACTGATATTGATTTGAAGCCAAACCAGCAATTCGCTAGTATCTTTCAATAGACCTACGAACTTAGGATATAATTCATGTTCTACATGGATAACCGTTTCTTGATCCCATTGCTTAAAAATTTGATTTCTTAAGGCAACCGGCGAATAACTAACCAATGACAGTATATCACTTGCAGAATAATTCGCTCTTTTGATAATTTCAATAGCTTGAAACTGATTGCTCAACTCATTACTATTCAACAACCTTCCTAAATCAATAATTCTATTACCCACGGAAACGGCATCTTCCACTTCTTCTATTTCACCTGGTAACATGTCTAACTCTTCAATCAACACAGATTCTGTTTCTTCTTCTTGATTTGATATGGTAGAATCAATCTCGTTCGTATTCGATTCTTTTTCAGTTTCAGAATTGTAGGTTAATTCAACAGAAACCTCTTCCTCTGCTAACTCATAATTAATTTCAACATCCTCTTTTTCATCCATATTAATAGAATTTATCGAAGACGAAAAATCTGTATTCTCCGATAAAATTTGCAACAAATTACGGTAAGGTGATTTCGGCCTTCCATCTGGATTTGTCATCTTGATTGCTGAGGAGCTTTGAGTTTCATTATTTCCTTGCTGTTGATAATACACAGTAGCAGGAAGAACTTTTAGTCCCACTGTTAATTCTTCATCGTCTACCCTACTTTGTAATAATTCAGCATTGGAGGAATTGGAGGGCGAGATTAAATCTGGGGATTCTAACGGAGTGGGTTGAAGAGTGCCATTCGATCGTTCTGAGGTGGTCCTTTTGTTTTCAATCGATAATTTAGATTCGGGTATTCTATGATCTAATTCTTCAGAGTTTTTTTCTGCATTTTTATTTATTTTAGTTTTGATTGGATCAACATTACGATTGGCTAAAATGTCATTTTCTCCGTGATATCCAATAGCTGATAATTGCAAATTTTCTTTTAGTGTATTAAACCGATTGGTGTACAATGAAGAAATGCCTCTAGATATATTGAACCACAATAACGATAAAATCAAACTAGCATAAATTAAAAATTCATTCACGGGGATATAGACTGAAAAGAACGGCAGTCGCTGTATGATTAACGGTATTAATATTACGATAATCGCTGCAAATCGTATTTTATACCCACCTAAAATTCTTCGAGTTGCAAACTTTTCCGCGGCAGAACAGTGATTTAGTGCAACGTCCAGCATCGCCTCAGCAATATTGCCCCCCCCTACCCAAACAACTATAAACAAAACGCTTATAGAAAAATTATAAAACAAAGACTGTTCATCGCCAAAAAGTTTATTCGCTCCTAAAATGATGGAAAATAGCAATGTTAAAACAGGAACAATTACAATGTTGATGGTGGTTTTAATTCTTCTTAATTGAATTTTACCAAACTCTTGATAGATAGCAATGAAAATATTAAACCAGATAACTAAGGAAATGAATCGTTGAAAATTCTTTTCATGACTAATGGTAAGCTTTTCCAACTCCATGGAAAATACGATGGCGGTAAAGATTAATAATATTAATGTACTGAGATAAATTAATCTAAAATAATTACTTCGGAGATACGCGCTATTCTTTTTTAACACATTCGTTGGCTTTACTTCTTGTATTGCCAACCCATGATTACCAGACTTTATGTTTGCCGTTAAATTAAATCGCAACAACCATAAAATCCCCCAAATTGCAATCCATAAATAATCTTGTGGTAAAAATGAATCACTTAAAAACCATTCAATAAATATCAATGTTCCGGCGATTGAAACTGAATACACCGTTTTATTAATATTAATTCTGTTAAAATCAGGGATATCAGCGAGTCCTTGTTTCTTACTAAGACTAAACAATTGAGCAGACTGTACTTCTAAAATAGTTTGAAAACCAGCAATGATTGGAAATACTATCGACAGGTTAATTATTTTAAGTAACCGAATTACAGTATCCAAGTTAATTAACCAAGAATATTGAATAAGTAATAGTACAATAAACGACAGCACAAAAACTCCATATCGTCTTAATGCACCTAAATACCCATAATCCGTTAAGAGCAGCTTTGTCCATCGATTAATAAACGCTTGAAATCCAATATAACATACCGCAATTATTAAAACATCGATTTCAATTCCAGTAGAATAATCTTTACGGTAAACGCCTTCTACTAATAATGCAGAAATTACACCAAGGAGTACAAATTGATAGCCCAGTTTTTTAGCAATCCAAAAGCCGCCGGTGGATAGACCACTATAAAACCATTTCCTTAACCAATTCATTGGTTAAAAATTAAACAACATACTACCGAAGAACATTCTACCATATTGAGGAATCATTGCACTATAACTTCCAGTTCCTAATCGAGCACCGGGGCTGTAAAATTTGGCATTGGTTAAATTATAGCCTCTTAACTGCAGTCTCACCTGCTTAAATAGTTGTACATCAATATTTAAATTAACCAACTTATATCCTGGAATTTCTTTGATGTTGGATAAGCTGCCAAATGTTTCCCAACCCGTTGGTTTCGCAGAAACATGATTAAACATGAGTTGCACATTGGTTTTAAGTTCTGGTATAAACACACCTAATCCAGCATTCGCATTGAATGGAGAAATATCAGACATTGCTTTCGTTTTTGCGGAATCTGTTTCAAAAACTCTGGTATTTAAATGGGTTGTATTTGCATATAAATAGATATTATCTGAAATATTTAATTTCAAGGCTGTTTGAAGTCCATATACTTCTGCTGTTCCAGCGTTTTCGAATTTCTCTAATTTATTTATTAATGCATTTCTGGTAATATTCAAATACGATGCATAAAATCCATTCACTTCAAAGGATGATTTATTTTCTGCTCCTATTGATTTAAATACAACTAATTCCAAATCCCTTACTTTTTCAGGAGTTAACAATTCATTACCCACCTTCACATTGGGAATGGTTGAAAACCTATTGTACTGGCTCGCATCCATGATGGCTTCCGAATAAATTGCCTTAATTATCCATTTTTGAGGATAATAAACGATGGAATATCGGGGATTAAATTTCAATCGATATCCCAACGTGCTCCTTTCATTAAAAATCTTATTATCTACACGGCCCCCAATACCAATATTGATAAATTTCGATGGATTTGAGTAATTATATTGTCCGAAAGAACCAAAATCCACAACGGTAATATGATTTCCACCTTCTAATTTTGGATTAACTTTCCCGTACAACGACGGATTTTCTCTTGGATAGGTAATGTAATCAACTTGCAGTAACCCATTGCGGATTTCAGCACCAAAAATCAAATCACTGTGTTGGCTTAATTGATAATTGAACCGCAACTCATCTCGATATTGTTTACTTTGTTGGGAATAATATCGACGTAAATAACCCGGTTCAACGTTTTTAATCAAACTATCCAACGTAAGCGATCCAGCGGCTCCACCACCATTTGAAAAGGATCTATATTGAGTAATTAGGGAGTTATTACCAAAATCCGATGTTTTAAAATACGTATTATTGGTTACAATTAATTTATCACCAAATCGTTTGGTGTATTTACAAAAGTAGATTTGCTGTCGTACATGCCAAGAATTAAAATCACTATTAACGGCAAACAGGCTATCAACATAATCGGGTGAAGCACCTTCTACGCTTTCCCAAAATTGGCCACCTACCACAAAATCACCTAAAGTAATTTTAGTAGAAAAATAGTAATTGGCGTCCTTTTCTTTAAAGAGATTTCTTCCCGGCTTAAATTGTTGCCCTGCCTCGCCCAAATACTTTTTCCCTAGTTCGTAATTTACTTGATCCAAGGAATCCATCTTCCTCAGGGCATATTCGGTTGGTATAATTCGAGAACTATCTGAGGAATAGGTATGATAAATTCCGGTGCGATCAATGGAGTTAAAATAACTTTTAGCGTTGGTATCTCCTTTAGCTCCATACCTTCTAAAGGTATCAATTGTCATAATATCTCGGTAATAATCCGGTGTGGATTTCCATTTTCCATCCCAATTTGGGAATTGACTTAAATCCAAATCATCGGTAGTATAAACCCTTGCAGTTGCTTGAGCAAAAACACCGTTTGAGCCTAAACTACCATTTATTTCAGCCAAATTGGTATTCAGAGCTCCTTTAGTTGCCATGCCATTTACATTTACCAATCGTTTTCCCGAAATATCTTTATTCTTAAAAACGTCTGATGGAGATTTTGTTACAATATTCACTACTCCGGTAAAAGCATTTGGTCCATAGATTGTTGATGCGGGACCATATATTATTTCAATTCTCTTGATATTAGAAATGGGAAACTGACGCGATAAAAATACTGCATTGGTCCACAATTCATTATCATCCACACCATCAATCATGAATAACATTCTTTCTGTTAAAGCAGAAGTTCTATATCCTCGTTGATAGACTGTTGCATAGGAGGTGCCGAACGTTCTAGAAACATCAAACCCAGGCAAATCATAGAATATTTGAGTTATGTCTTGGTAGCCTCTACGTTTTATTTCTTCCTCCGTTATTACTTGAATTGTGGCTGGTGCCAACTCAATTTTCTCTGCTTTTTTTGAAACCGATGTAGTTAAATTTGCTTGCATCGAGGCGCGAATAAATCTAACTTGTAATTTTAATCTTTCAGGATCACGTAATTCGGTTTCAAAATTATCCTTAAGAGTTAATAAAGCCGTTATCGTTCTATTGGCTGCTTCGATAGAATCCATGGCTAAATATGCCATAGCAATCCATTTCATTGCATCTATTTTTTCATTTTCAGCAAATCCGTTGCGTTGAATACATGAGTTCAATCTAGAAATACAAGTAAAAAATCCCCCCACTTGGTAATCTAGTTCTGCCTGTAGAATGGTGTTTTTCCCGCAAATTGTTGACTCTAAACCAGGATTATCAGTTGTATCTGATTGCGCATTTGCTTTACTAACAAATACATGAAAACAAATAAATAGAATACCAAACAATATACTTTTCTTCATTCTAATCATTTTTTAAGTTCCGCCTCCAGAAAATTCAGATCTAATAAATGGAAACGAATGGAGAAATCTTCGGAAATTGAAACCAAACCATGATGATTGGGTATCCAACGACTATCATAAATCCATGAATCATGAATTTTCATTTTTACCACTTTATTAGCATAATCTGCCGTTAAAAACTCGTCAATACCTATGATTCTTAAATAATTATCAAAACCCGTAGACAGAATAACTGCTTTTCCGTTTAAATCATAAACCCAATTGAGGGAGCTTACCTCTGACAAATGCAATGTTTTAAATACGGTAAATGTGTTTTGACTGACATAATAATAACCCATTCTTCCGCGTCTACTTCCGATGGCAATAGTATCTCCCGACGATGAAAAAGACATTGCTGTTACAAATTGAACATCAATTTTTGACGATTTACTGGGTTTACCTAATAAATTTTTACTATCGGAAAAGAATTCAAGATTTCCATTTCGAATCCATGCAGCGGATCCTTTGCTTGAAAATGTTAATGCCGATACTCCTGTAATAGTTGTTGGAAGCTGCATGGTTTCATTCCAAATATATGCAGTTGTGCCTTGTTGGATAATAACATTTCCTGATTGAATACATAATTTAGTAAAATTATTAAATGGTATTTTTGCTGTAATCTGCTTTTCAACCACCAAATTCGATGATGTCATGGAGGCAATTACCAAATTGCCATTTTTCAATCCCAAATAAAATTTTCCGGTAGATTCATTCACCGTTATTGTTTGAATACCATTAATTGATTTAATCGTATTCAATAAATTGAGTCGATTATGATCCGAGGATATTTTAAATATTCTGATTGTTCCATTTTCAGATAAAGCAATAACTTGATCCTGTTTTTTGTAATATACCAACTGCCTTACTGGACTTCCTGTTCTTAGCAAATTTCTTTCTTGGTTGTTCCAAGCCCAATTGAAATACATCGGTAACAGGATATGATTATAAAAATCTGTAAACTTTAATTTTCTAGCATCCTCTAATGCGGTTAAAACCTCTTGTTTACTTTTTTCGAATTCTTTTTCTTCCAGTTTAATCACTGAACTCAAAGCAGTTTGAGCGATTACCGATTTCTTCGTATTCTCCTCTACGATTGCGGTTTGCTTTTCGGCAAACTTTCTTTGATTTTCGGCATATTCGGCTGCGGCATTTGCTTTACTTTCATTTGACTTTGCAAGTTCTGCCGCTACTTTAGCCGCTTTGGTTGCATTATTCGCTTTAACCAAATTGGCCTCGGCTTGTAATTGCAAGGCTTTAATTTCTTTAAACTGCTTTTCTAAATCAGCTTGTGCTGAAGAAATTTCTTTTACCAATAAATCCGCCTTTGCTTTTTCTCCCCGTGCAATTTCCGTTTGTTCTTTAGCTTCTAATTCTTTTAGCTCCGCTTTTTTCCTATTTTCCTCGGCTTTTATGCGCTCAAAGAAAGCCCAAACACCAAATCCCAAGGCAATTACACCAATAATTGAAATTGTAATTGAAAAACGCCTGGCTCTAAGTAATTTCTGTCTTTGTTGATTTTCTGCAAATTCAATTTCTCGTTTTTGTTGTTCTTCGGAATATTCCAAAAACAACATAGCACGTTCAAAATTTCTATTAATACGTGAAGCCCAAGCAATATTGGGGGAATTATCCGCTCTCCATTTTAATGCTAGAGTTAATTCCGGATCACGCCATAAACTGCCTTTTCTATTTTCATATTGATCAGCAGCTTCACATAAACGAACATACATGTCGATAGACTCGCTCTCCTCCTCTACCCAACGAATCAAGCGTTGCCAAACTCTCATTAAACTTTCATGGGAGATGTCTAAGATAGAAGTTTCTGTTAACGCAATTTTTGCGGCAGGAACTAAAAATGCCCTACCTACTTTTCTAAATGTATTTGCAACTTGGGAAACCTCCTCAAAACTAGCACCCACGAGTTCCATAATCTTAGACATCTGAGTAGGTCTTCTTACGCCCCTTCCATCATTTCCGCGATCGGTTAATGTTCTAAAAAGTCCCCTACAAACATCTTGAAGGCGGTCCGATTTCAATTCCAAAAATGCTTCTTCGGCATGTAAAGACAATGCCTGTGTAACGGTACCTACCTCTTCATAATGAATAATATCTAACTTCCCTTCGCGTTTATATTTATCATTCCAACATTCCCATACCCGCATTAAAACATGTTGTAAAATGGGTAACTGGTCTTGATTCTCTCCAATATCCTGAAGTAATCTATTCACCAATTCAGAACTTACTGTAGCTCCACCAACTGCAGCAGGACCCATGATAGCCGATTTAATTTGGTCGGTGGTCATTTTTGGTACCAGATAATTCCCCTCATTGATAGCCTCTGGGAGACCTTCAAAATGGGTACAATCTCCTAGAAAGTCGGAGCGCATTGTAATCACTACAAAAATTGGCAATTTCGAGGACTTAGTAGCCCACAACAAGTTATCCAACAAATGTTTAGCCTCTTTATAGTGTATTGAATTATCGGATGACGTAAATCGAAAAAACTCTTCAAACTGATCAATCAGTAATAATAAATTCTCACCGGGTACTGCAAATTTCTGATAAAATTGTTCTAACCCTTGAGAAGATTGTCGCAGAGTTGCTTCAATTGAATTTAGCCCATCATTACTATTTAATCCCAGTTGATCGAGATGATTTTTAGTATTTTCAAAAAGTGCTTTTGCAAGATTTTGGGTTGGATTAGATCCTGGTCGAAAATTTATAACGTTCCAAAGAGAGCCTGTTCCAGACATAAATCCGCTGTACAAGGAAGGAATTACACCTGATTTCACCAAGGATGATTTACCACTTCCCGAAGTACCAAGCACCGCCAGAAACTTATTATTTCTTAGTTTTCGAATTAAATCATCGATTTGCTGTTCTCTACCGTAAAATAAAAAATCCTCCTCTGGTTCAAATGATCGTAAACCTGGATAGGGATTTGCTATCTCGATACTATTTATTATTAATTCTTCCACGATTCAATCCATTTTTTTAAGTCCGAAGAAAAATCAACAGAAGATTCTGCAATTAATTCAAAATCTTTGCTTTTAAGTTGTATCGTTGATTTCTCAATGCCACGTACAATGAGTTTGGGCATAGATTTATTTGCTCTTCCATAGGACGTTGCACGCAACAAATCTCTAGATCTACTTTGCAACCAATTGGTTGAACCCGTAGAAAAGTATAAAATCACAGCGTCACAATTTTGTAAAGAACGGGTATGGTTCTTTCTTATCTCCGCCTCATCTTCCATTGAATCAACTTGCATTACCTCACAACCTTCTAATTTACAAATTTTGTAAACCTCCTGAACCTTTTCAATATCACCAACATCCGTAATCAAATAGATTTTATTGGGTTTGGTATCGCTATCGTTCATTTCTATTTTTTTTGAATTAAGCAAGTTTTTTGCCTCCTCAATTTTAGACGGCAACTGGGAAATCAATTCCGAAAATTCACCATTTATCAATGTAGTGTTTTTCGCCTTTACGGAAGATTTTAAATCTTCAACTAACATCTTCTGGCGTTCATCTGTTAGTTTCACATCATTAGGAATCCAGATGATTTTAATTAAACTATTATCTACTGAAAACTCTTCGGAAATATCATTTTGAATTTCCGCCAAAGATCGAGCAGAACCTTCGGGTACCACGCCATAAATCCCCCCTAGCAAATGAATTGCCAGATTACTTAGTTGCAGGCTTCGCTGAATTTCCATTTGGCACGCTGGCATTCGTTGAACGATGGAAGTCTTTGGTAAAATGGTAAATCCTTTCTTTAAAAAATCTCTGCGAATTGATTCTCTAGCCACTTGTTGATCCTCGGCAACTTCGGCCAAATAAATTGTGAGGTTATTATCTGCATTTTTGTCTACTAGCCAATTGCTGTTGCTTTGGATTGAATCTTTATCAAGAAACTTAGCGATTTCCGTTGCTAAACTTTCAATTAATTCATCGTACTCCCTACTGGTATTATTAAAATTGCTTGGCGAAATTTCTAAAATGGCATTCGACTCTTCGTCTTTTTTAAAAAACAAAAATTGTTCGGTGGCCCCAATAACTAAGGGTATTAACTCATTAGGTACAGGTTGCCTCAACACAGGGAATATTTTACTATTTGCCTTTTCTGAGTTTATGAATTCTGAAACCCCGTCTAATTCCAGCGTAAATTTGTCTGATCTTACTGACTTATAGGACAGTACGGAAATTATTGCTTGTGTATTTTTCAATTCTTCACAATATTCAGGATCAAATCTATCCAGCGAATTTTTTGTTTGAATTTCTAAAATTCTTAATTCCCGCTCTACTAAAATTTCAATTTTGGGAATTAGATTATCCTTTAACTCTTTCAACCAACTCTTACTGGAAGAACTCGTTCCGGCATCAAAAACCGAAAAATTAAATCCAATATCAAATTTGGCCGTCATAGAGCAATCGCGAAGAACTTCAAATCTATTAATTTATCTAATATAATCAACACTTTGTGGAAATAAAAAAGCCCTTAGAAATAGATTCTAAGGGCTTTTTTTACTTAATCTACTTTTCTACTTGTTTATTATTTCGATGTTGTAAGAAATTTCACAAATTGAAAAGAAAAAAATTATTGCTCAGCAGACAATCTGGGTGCTGCTTGGATAATTTCTTCACTTGCTCCTTCGGCAAATTTCTTGAAATTATCATTAAATAAAACTGCTAATTTATTGCATTGCGCATCGTAAGCGGATTTATCCTCCCAAGTATTCCTTGGATGCAATAATTCTGAAGGGACATTTGGACAACTATCTGGCATTAAAACACCAAATGTTGGATGAGCGGTAAAGCTACCATTTAAATTACCTTCCAAAGCCGCAGTAATCATGGCACGGGTATAACTCAATTTCATTCTACTTCCAACTCCGTATGGCCCTCCTGTCCAACCGGTATTTACTAACCAAACGTTGACATTGGGGTTTGCTTCCAATTTCTCCCCTAACATTTTTGCATATTTTGTTGGATGCAAGGGTAGAAATGCCTGTCCAAAGCATGCAGAGAATGTAGCTTGAGGCTCAGTTACTCCGGCTTCGGTACCCGCAACTTTCGCTGTGTAACCGCTAATGAAGTGGTACATAGCCTGACCGGTAGTTAGCTTAGAAATTGGAGGCAGTACTCCAAATGCATCGGCCGTTAAAAAGAATATATTCTTTGGAGCATCCCCTACTGAAGGGACTGCGATATTGTCGATATAATCGATTGGATACGCTGCTCTTGTATTTTCAGTTACAGAAATATTATCGTAATCAACTTCAGTGCCTCCATCGAAGAAACGCACATTTTCAACCAATGAACCGGACTTAATTGCATTCCAGATTTGAGGTTCTTTTTCTTCGGTTAGATTAACACATTTTGCATAACAACCCCCTTCGAAATTGAACACCGAATTTTCGCCCCAACCGTGCTCATCGTCCCCAATAAGTTTACGATTTGGATCTGCACTCAAAGTAGTTTTACCTGTTCCGGATAGTCCGAAGAAGATTGCCGTATCACCGGCAGCTCCAATATTTGCTGAACAGTGCATACTTAGCACCCCTTTTTCCTGGGGTAAGATATAATTTAATACCCCAAAAATGCCTTTTTTGATTTCACCTGTATAACCGCTGCCACCAATCAAAATAATTTTGCGGGACATACTTACAATGGTAAAATTGTGCTGACGAGTGCCATCTACAGCAGGATCTGCTTTGAAACTAGGGGATGCAACAATTATCCATTCCGTGGGAGCAGTAGCAATTTCTTCTGCTGTTGGACGTAAAAACAAGTGTTTCGCAAATAAATTTTGATACGCCGATTCAGTAACTACTTGGATGTTTAATCTGTAAGCCGAATCCGCGCAAGCGTAAGCATTTCTTACAAATAACTCTTTTCCACCCATATGGTTAACCACTTTATTCAATAATGCATCAAACGCTTCGGGCTCGAAAGCCTGATTAACGGTTCCCCACCAAGCACTTTCTGCAGTTAAATCATCCTTAACCAAGAATTTATCTTTAGGGCTCCTCCCTGTAAATTCACCGGTATCAGCGGCCAATGCACCAGAAGATGCAATTACACCTTCGTTTCTTTCCAAGGCTTTCGCCACTAATTCCTCGGTTGTGAGGTTTTCGTACACAGCAGCGGCATTTTTCTTTAGCCCTGCAATAATTTCATGATTCTGCATTACCAAAATTCAATAACTTTGACTCTGCAAAGGTACTTTATCCAATTGGTAAGGTCACTGATTTTAATCATCCTTTACCAAGTTAAATTACTAACACACAAAATTAAATTTAAACACCCTTTAATTAGTATTTAAAAAATTGATTTACAACGAATTAATATATTTTACAAATTTTAAAAGTGTATTTATGACACTTAAAAAAATGTGCATTATTGCTGTAATTACCTGTTTAACCATTAACCATTTACAAGGTCAACAGTTACATCTTTCTGCAAAAAGAGAATTGGCCATAGGAGGGAGTTTGATCATGATTTCAGGTGCATCGTATTATCTATCCAATCATTATCAAAATCCAGGGCACACGTGGGAAATCGCAGGAATTGACCAGTGGCATAAATCAACATACAACAAACAAATTGCTCATATTTCCGATGCTACATTTTTGGGGACCTTAGCCGTATCGGCGTTTACCGGTCTGGCATTACCCAAAAATCAACAATTTTCCTACGGTGTTATAATGGCGCAAAATATTTGGCTTACGGCCAATGTTGTTCAACTTACAAAAGTAGTTGTAGGAAGAAATCGACCTTATATGAATGGTTCTGGACAGATACCGGAAGCTACTGCAGACAATCGTTATTCTTTTTTTAGCGGCCATGCTGCTCTATCCTCGTCATTAGCTACTACCGCATTACTAGCAACCTATAAAAATTACCAAGGATCTACATTTACTTGGGGAAAAGCCACCGCAGTTACCGGTGCTGCCCTAGCGTTAACTACAGGAATTTTACGGATTTCAGCAGGAAAACATTACCCGTCGGATGTAATTGTTGGAATCATTGTTGGATCCAGTATATCACTCATTAATACGTTGTTGCATGAAACAAAATAATGTATATGCTTTATTAATTTCGGGTTTTTCTTCCTGGATTTTACTTTCTTGTGGTGGATTTTTATCAAAAAATCAAAACAATTCCGAAGAGAAAAACGACATTAATTCCAATAAAAACAAAGAAATTCGCGCTATGAGTTCAAACGAAAAATCCCAGGGCAATGAAACCGCAGTTTTAGCCGGAGGTTGCTTTTGGTGCCTGGATGCCGTTTACCAAAAACTAGACGGTGTAACAGCCATTGAATGCGGATATAGCAACGGTACGAAAATGAATCCAACCTACGAAGAAGTTTGTTCTGGAACTACCAAACATGCCGAAGTAGTTAAAATCACCTACGATACGAATAAAATTAGTTACCAAGAATTGTTGGAGGTTTTTTGGAGAATTCACGATCCTACTACATTGAATCGACAAGGAAATGATATTGGCACGCAATATAGAAGCGGTATCTACTATCAAAACGAAGCACAAAAAATCATTGCTTTAGCTAGTAAAGAAGCGGTTAAATCCTCTGGTCTTTGGGAGGGTAATATAGTTACCGAAATTATTCCTTTAGAAAATTATTTCGCCGCTGAGGATTATCATCAAGACTACTTTACAAATAATCCAGAAAATCAATATTGTGTTTATGTGGTTGGCGCTAAAGTGGAAAAATTCAAAAAAGAATTTAAAGACAAACTGAAGAAATAATAATTCTTAAAAAAAGAGGTACACTCGTTTTAGAGATTGCGGAAAGTCGGAGAGCGGTAAGGTACAATCCACCTCCATAGGATTAATCCCTTGAATAGGTTATCCTTTGGTTTTATACCCTTGGCCTTGCAAAAATGATTTTACCTTGGCATGCAAATCGCCTTGAATGATAATATCTCCTTCTTTTGCCGATCCCCCCACTCCACAGTGATTTTTTAATTTTCTCTCCAACTCTTTAAGATCTTGGGCAGAACCGATAAATTCCTTAATTACTACACAAGGTTTTCCATTTCTTACCTCTCTCCTAACATATAACACTTGTTGCGAAGCAGGTATGGTTTCTTGTTCTTCCGATTCTGAATTATACGAGAAATTAGGATCCGTTGAATAGACAACACCATTCTTATTTTTATTTTTATTGCTCATAGAACTTCAAATTCTCTGGGAAAAAACTTATTTACGAACAATCACTCCTGCAACAGCTTGTGCTTGCGGCATGATTACTAAATCATTGATATTTACATGCGGTTTTCTACTCACTACCCAAGCAACAGCATCGGCAACATCTTTGGCTACCAAATTTTCAAATCCTTGATAAACTGCTTTCGCTCGTTCAGTATCTCCCTCAAAACGAACTATAGAAAATTCGGTTTCGGCCGCACCGGGATGAATTCCTGTTACTTTAATGCCGTGCTCTGCCGTTTCAATTCGCATGGATTTAGTAATAGCGTCCACTGCAAACTTAGTAGAACAATATACATTCCCTTTATCATAGACTTCCTTGCCCGCTATAGATCCGATATTAATTACGTGACCAGACTGCCTCTCTATCATACCCGGTAATACTTGCCTGCTAACGTATAGTAACCCTTTTATATTGGTATCAATCATAGCATCCCAATGGGCAATATTTCCATCAAATATTTTTGATAATCCCTGTGCTAATCCGGCATTATTTACTAAAACATCGATGCTTTTCCATTCATCTGGCAATTGTTCAAAGGCATTTTTTACCGATTCGGAGTTTCTAACATCCAAAACAACGGGTAATACATCCGCTCCTTTGGCTTTCAGTTCTTCCGTAACCTTTTCCAAACGATCGGCCCGCCTAGCCATGATAATTAAACGATAGCCCAACCCAAAAAGAGCATGAGCAGTTGCTTCTCCAATTCCACTACTGGCTCCAGTGATACAGGCGATTTTTGGCTGATTCATAGTCGGTTAAAATGTACTTTTTTTATTCGATGCTTTTATAAGCATATTGGGAGTAAAAACTATATTTCGAGTACTTCTAGCTGTTGCAAACAATTGTAATTTCAAGCGAACAACCATGCACTTATATAAAAAATTTCGGATCCATTCCTTCCAAATTGGCGAAACGCGCATGAAACTAGATAAAACCTCAACTTTTGAAAACCCAACAGCCATCAGAACTTGCTGAGCCGAGGATGCATTCATGTAGTTTTCGTGAGTGAAATCTCCATTTGCAAAAACGGTGGCCATCGGGGAATCAAGATTGGGTGTTCTAAATATGGCCAATCCATTAGGCTTTAAGGCATGTTTAATTTTTTGCAGTAATTCAACCAATTCGTCTTTGGTAAAATGCTCGATAATATCCATCCCAAGAATTACGTCGAATTGTTTTTCACAGGTTTCTAAATATTCCAATCCATTACCTTGCTTTACGGCATTAACCCCTAAAGAATGAGCTAAATCCACTTGCTCTTCGCTTAAATCCATACCCGAAATATTTGTAAACCCTTCGTTGGATAAAGCGCTTAATAAACTGCCACTTCCGCAACCTAAATCAAATATATGTGCCTCTTGGGGAACTCCCTGAAGCAATGGTAGAATTTCCTGGGTAAATTGAAGTGCCTCTCGATCAAACAGCTCCTTGGCAGTGGTTAATGAAGCCCGGCCGCTTTGGGTGGTATGATAATTAGAATACAGAATCTGCCGGTATTTCATTTCGCAAAGTTAGCCGATAATTTTCACTTGGAAGAAACCGTAGGGATATCAACGGCAGCCATAATAGAAACGCACGTCGCCACTAATTTCTCATCGCCATTTGCAAAAATATCGTAGACCTCTCCTTCGCAGAAAATCAACGACTTACCACTTTTCTTCACTTTACCTATTGCTTTAATTCTGGGAGCTGTGGAAGGATTAACATAGCTAACTTTTAAATCTACGGTAACTACATTCAAGCCTTTGGGAGCGGTTGTATAGGCCGAAATTCCCGTAACAACATCACAAATTGTAGCAGTAACACCACCATGTGTAAAACCTGTGTGTTGCATGTGGTGGTGTTCAATGTCGATATGCATTTCTGCGAATCCAGCATCGATATCGTCCAATTGCAAACCGATATACTGTATAAATTGATTTTCCTTTAATCGGGGTTGCATGTAATTGAATAATTCTTGATTCATAATTCTCTTATTTTATTGGATTATACGTTGATTGTTGTAAAACGGTATTAGCATCTTTAACCTTCCATAAATTATATAGGTTGTAATCACCTTGTTGTTTTACCCAAGCCTGTACAATTCTAAGTCCGATATAATTTCCTATTAGCGGCGGACAGTCTTCCGGGACACCCCCACCAAAAGTTTTCAACCCATAAGCAAAGTAGCGTTTATAATCTTGAAAGCGGGTATTAAAAAGCAATTTATTATCGATAAAATGTTTCCAAATTTGCCCTTCTTGACTTTCGAGCCACTGCCATTCTTTCTCTGTGAAGCCCAAGACTTCCCATGGCTTTTTGGAAGGAAATGCTTCTAGTGCCGAATGCCATAATTTACCTTGAAAAACGGCTTCATCCAACATTGATTTCCTAATATAATTGGGTTCATAACGCATTTTAACATACCCTATAATTAATTGGTAAGCAATTTGGTTTGTTGCACAGTATTTCGTAAAAAAAGACGGTAAATCTAGTTGGGAATAAACGGGAAATGTATCGTTTAGAAACATTTCTTTGCTGTAGGCTAGTATATATTTTTTTTGATTTTTACCGTTCTCCATAACGGTTTGTTCATCGGTAAACGTACTATAATTACTAAATTGGGATAAATAATCGTACACCACAAAATTCGCAATTTGCGAATCATTGAATGCATTGAGTTCCCCCTGCAATTTAATCAACGCATCATTTAGCAAATCCTGATATTCAGTTTCACGCTGGTAATGATCTTTAACCCATAAAAATACGCGTGAATTTTGATTCATCCAATACTGAAACTGGGCGGCTTTAACTGAATCCGGTGCCATATTAAGAACGCCTAATCCCATCACTTCGTGCCACCATAAATCAAAGAATCGACCATGTTTTTTCTTTAAGCTAACAATATCATCGGCTTTACATCCGTTTAGTCGTAAGCTATCTAATTCACTTACGAACGATTTATATTCTATTTTCGGCTTCAATTTGAGGGAATCATTCCCCTTTTGTGTACAAGAAAACAGAATTACCCAAACAAGGGGATAAATCCATAGTTTGTTTGGTGTAAATTTTATAGAATTTTGCATGAATACGATTATGAAACTACAAAGAAACATCACTTTTGGCTTAACTGCGATGATTAGTAGCGCGCTTTTTAGTCAATCTACCTCACAAACATTGAATACAATGGAGTTAGGGATACGAATTAGCCCCAATATTGCTTGGGCTAAAATCCAAAGCGGTTCGATGAAAGCCAATGGTGCAGGTGTTGGTTTTACGTATGGTCTTACCGGGGATTTTGCATTGGGTAACAGCGGGAATTATTTCTTTTCCACGGAATTAAACGTAAGTACGATCCCCGTAAAGGTTGCCTCAACCACAACCATGAAAAATGTGACCCCAAAAATAGGTGGTGGATACGATACTACTAGTTTCAAAGGTGGAGAATTAGAATTTAATTATTCAAATCAATATTTACAGATCCCGTTGGGAATTAAAATGAAAACCCAAGAAATTGGGAACATGAAGTATTACATCCAAGTGGGAATTGCACCGTCTTTCATGATGAGAAGTAGATTAACCGCAACTACTATTGGAACTCAACAGCGTGTATATCCCGATAATAAAGGGATTTCATTCCATGATCCCAATTTAGAGGCCGATGATGTATACCAATTCTCAGGAACAAATGTAGTTGGTTCTGCTGTAGGTGAGAAAGAATATGATTTCAAGGACGATGTTGCTCGTGTACGATTCCCTGCTATCATTGGAGTTGGTTTGGATTATAAACTTACTGGAAATACTCGATTTACTGCTGGTTTGCGTTTTGACAATGCTATCAACGACTTTTTCAAAGACAAACGAGTAAACGCCCGCAGCAACATGATTGCCATCAACATGGGTATTATTTTCTGATTATAAATACATGGCTAATCTAAAGATTGCCTTAGCTCAATTAAATTATAAGGTTGGTGATTTTGAACGTAATACAGCAAAAATTGCCGATGTATTATTTGAAGCAAAGCAAAGCAAAACCGATTTAGTAGTTTTTTCAGAATTATCGGTTTGCGGTTATTCCCCGGATGATTTATTGGATTATCCATGGTTTGTTGAGAAATGTGAACAAAGCTTAGAGGCAGTAGCCATGGCTTGCGATGGAATTGCTGCTGTGGTAGGTGGAGTTATGCGCAATTCAGGAAAAGGCAGACAGTTACAAAATGTTTGCTGTTTCATCAACGATGGAAAAATCGAGTATATCGTACCCAAAACACTGCTTCCAACATACGATGTATTTAATGAACGTAGATATTTTGAACCTGGGAACACGCCCCAAGTAATTGACTTCAAAGGCACTAAAATAGGCATTGCCATCTGTGAAGACCTCTGGGATATTTACAATGATTTTGAATATTTACAGCATCCCGGGGAAGATTTGGTGAAATTGGGGGCTGAAATTATAATAAATCCATCTGCATCGCCTTTTCATATCGGCAAGCAATCCTTGAGAAATCGAGTTTTTGCGGGACAAGCAAGCAGATTTGGTGTACCCGTTTTGTATTGTAATCAGGTGGGGGTTCATACCGAATTATTATTTGATGGAAGTTCTCGCGCAATCAATGCCAGTGGCGAAGTAGCGGCACAATTACCTAGTTTTGACGAATCGGTGGCTTACTTGCAGTATCAAAACGGCAAATTCATTGCTGAAAAGTCTGTACCACTTGAAACGAATGATATCGCTTTATTACACCAATCGTTAGTATTTGGAATCCGGGATTATTTTTCGAAGATGGGGTTCAAATCTGCTACTTTTGGAGCAAGCGGAGGTATTGACAGTGCTGTGATTCAAGCATTGGCAACGGAGGCATTGGGAGCAAATAATGTCCACCCAATTTTGATGCCTTCCATGTATAGCTCTGATCATAGTATCAACGATGCTTTAGATTTATCCAGACGATTAGATAATAGTCCAATAACACTTCCCATTGAGGACATCTACAACAGCTACATAAAGACGTTAAAACCCCTCTTCAAAAATTTACCTTTCTCCTTGGCAGAGGAAAATATTCAAGCAAGATCGAGGGCCGTTTTATTGATGGGTATCAGCAATAAATTTGGTTATATTCTATTAAACACAAGCAATAAGAGTGAGATGAGTGTTGGCTATTCTACGTTGTACGGAGATTTATGCGGAGCTCTATCTCCTATCGGAGATGTGTACAAAACACAGGTTTATGCATTAGCAAAGTACATTAATAGAAATTCAGAATTAATCCCTCAAAATATTATTGATAAAGCTCCATCGGCAGAATTAAGACCGGGTCAGAAAGATCAAGATTCTTTGCCGCCGTATGAAGTATTGGATGAAATTCTAAAAAATTATATTGAATTAAAACGAGGTAGAGATGAAATAATTACCCTAGGATACGAACCATCTACTGTAGACAAGGTTATTTCATTGGTAAATGGTAGTGAATACAAACGCTATCAAGCACCTCCTATTCTCCGCGTTAGCTCCAAGGCTTTTGGGAAAGGCCGTGTTATGCCATTGGTAGGGAAGTATTGATGTATAGTCAAAAATTGTCCTCAAACAATTCAAAATTTCCTAGAGAGTTTTGGATTATGTGTATTGGTGCTCTTAGTTTCTTCCTTTCCTTCAATATCATACTTCCAGAATTAGCCACTGAATTACGTTCACGCGGAGGTGATGCTTACGTTAGTTGGATTATTCCATTATTTTCATTCAGTGCTCTTGTTGCCCGACCATTTAGTGGCTGGTTGGCCGATAATATTGGTCGAAAGGTAGTTATGATCGGTGGCTGTTTATTTTGTTTGATCTCTGGTTGGTTTTACCCAATGGCTGGATCGGCAATAACTTTTTTATGGGTACGTGTTTTTCATGGGTTTTCTACTGGTTTTACACCTACAGGATTTACTGCATACACAGCCGACGTTGTACCCGAGAGTCATAGAGGCAGAGCCATGGGGTGGCAAGGTATGTTCAATAATATGGGAACCACCTTGGGGTATATTCTAGGGGCAAAAATTGCATTTCACTTGGGCTCGAATTGGTTATTTTATTTTAGCTCAGGATTCGCAGCAATCGCCATACTTTTATTTCAATGGTTACCCGAAACAAAACCTATAAAGTCACAGAAAAATAAATTTGAATTCAAAATTTCCGCTCTGTTTTATTGGCCAGCATGGAAACCCTCGTTATTAATGGGACTGGTTTGTATTTCCTTGGGTACATTACTAACAATTATGCCCGACTTTACGCAATCTTTGGGATACAAAGACAAAGGCTATTACCTAAGTATTTATATTGCAACTTCTCTTTTTTTTAGATTAATCAGTGGCCGAATTTCAGATAAATTAGGCAGAGCATGGAGCACAAGTATTGGTACTTTTTTTCAAATAATTTCGATGGCGATTTTGGTAGGAATTTCATTAAAAATGCCATTAAATATTGAACTATTTTTTGTTATTTCTGCTTTGTGTTATGGATTAGGTCAAGGGTTTAATGCTCCCAGTTTATTTGCGTGGGGGTCGGATACCGCTGGAGAATTGCATCGAGGTAAAGCGATGGCGATGATATTTATATTCTTAGAATTGGGAATTATTGTGGGCGGACTTATTTCAGGATTTTTTGCCATTATACCAGAAATTCCAGCTGGAATTTCTGCGCAATCCATCACTTCGGGCTATTGGAATTACACTGCAATTTTTGGGTTAAACTTGCTCAGTTTTGTAATTGCTTTTCTATTTTCCAGCTTCCAAATCTGGTCATCTCGAAAACACTGAGAACTCACTAATTCTCTGAAGGAACACTCAGCGCAGGATCGTTGAACATAATCGCTGGTTCTTTCGGTGAATTGGATTCTTGAATCTTATCCAACACTTTCAACACATCATTTCTCCAACGAACATTGGTGTTGTAGATTCCGTATAGATATTTAACCATTTCCTGGTCGCTTTGGGTAGGTCTGCCCCTTTTTTTAGCAAAACTCCGATTTATACCGTCCAAATACATCCCAAAATCGAGGATACAATCGTACCAAGATGCGTAAATCGAATAATTTGTTTTGGATTTAGCTACGGCTGTTGTTTTCCTAGATCTGGGGTATCGCATTCCTACCAAATTATTATATAATCGAGAATATTTGGAATACTGACCGTCTACTCCTGATTCTATTATTTTCACGGCTGTAAATATATTTGCCCACTGAGGAATTGCTTCTAAAGCCACATGATGCATGGCCATAACGGGGGGGATTTTCTTCAACGATAAGGCCAAAGTATCAAAAAATAGGGAATCTTTCCGCAATACAATTGCAGTATCCGACGCCTTAATTAAAGATGTCTTAGAAGTTTCAAAGGTTGCTTTTCCAATCACTGCCGCACTACACAAAATCAGAACCGTGGTTGGAAAAATCCACTTGCTTCTGAGCATAAATACAAAGATAAGAAAGTTCTAAAAATGCAACTGATTAATTAATAATCAATTAATCCACATATTGCTCACAGCCATCCCTAAAACGGAGGCAATTTCCCGTTTTTGTTCGTTCAAAAATTCCACATATAACAACAATTCTTCCATGTCGCAATCGGGATTTTTCAGTTCTAATAATTTGGTATTAATCAGTTTATCAATTTTTTTACGTTTGAAGTGCAATAACAAGTTAATAGCAACTTCTAAGTATTGAGTTTCCTCGGTGCTAACATCAATTAAATTAGCGGCAAATGCATCGCTCAATTCATGGCTAATGGTTAATTCACCGGCTGCCCATCGAGCAATTTCTTCGTTTGGATGGTTCAGAAAGTAATTCGCATCCGGTGTTTCTTCTACATCAAAAAAGTATGGTGCTAATTCTTGGGCAAAAGGCTCATGAAATTCTAAAAAATCATCGGCCTGAATTTTTTGTTTTAAAAACTCGAATAAGGTAGCCTCTTCAAACGCCGGTTTATTGCCATGCAATAGCATCAATCTAAAAAAACCAAGTTCCTGTTCTTTATCGGTCAGGGGTTCTTGGATTTTCGGCTCTGAAACCAATTCTTGTGTAGATTGGGTGACATTATTCAGCAGTTGCTGACTTTCTTTTAGTTTTTCTTTTCGAAGTAATTTACCCAACTCTGCAGATAATATTACTTCCTCCATTTGGCAAACACTAGCCAATTGTTGTACAAGCGTACTTCGTTTTAATCCATCTTTGATTAAAGAAACGCTTTTTAATATTTCCTTTACCGCATCTGATTTTTTTAAAGGATCTCCGGCGGTCTCTTTAAGCAATAGCTCTGCTTTAAAAACGATAAAGGTTTTTTCATTTTGATCGATGAATCGTGCAAATTCTTCTCCACCTAGCTGTTGACAGTATGAATCGGGGTCTTCCCCTTCGGGCAATAACACTACTCGAACATTTAAATCTTCTTCTAACAACAGATCAATTCCCCGTAAGGAAGCTTTAATTCCAGCAGGATCGCCATCGTATATTACGGTTACGTTTTCGGTAAATCGTTTCACCAATTTAATTTGGCCAGGGGTTAACGCAGTACCGCTGCTAGCAACTGCATTATCCACTCCATTTTGGTGTAGGGTTATGACATCGGTGTACCCTTCACACAATAGTACTTTAT